>JAEEGL015601708.1_pt1 | contig 25118 bp, 18 predicted proteins | sample 9134231 | NCBI WGS metagenome assembly JAEEGL01 (sample SAMN16246548, study PRJNA631951) | gut metagenome | biome: gut microbiome; feature: rumen; material: fiber-attached | host: Bos | place: Iran: Karaj | collected 2018-10 | reverse complement strand
TAATCAGGTTGTTACTTATCATGCCAGTGAACTAGACAGTGTTCGCTATGTGGGTGGAGACTTCGATACCGGTATTGGTGTGAAAGTTTATCTTAAAAACAATACTCAGAGCGTTGACTACCTTTACTCGCAAATCATTAGATTTGTGAAGAGCCAGCAGGAGGTTGTAGAGACTCCTATTATTACTCCTAATGGAGGAACTATTTATGCTGGTGAGACAAAGACTGTGACAATAACTTGTGATACCGAAGGCGCCACTATCTATTATACAACTAATGGCTCAACGCCAAGTGCAAGCAGTACGCGTTACACAGCTCCGTTTACTGTAAGTACCACAACAACCATCAAAGCAATCGCAATTAAGGGTGAAGTCAGTAGCGAAATAGCCACGGCAACATTTACTTACAGCTCAGCTACTGATAATAATCTCAATGCTAATTGGCACGAGACAGCATATAATATACCTGAATCGGGTATAACTGCAACGAGTTCAAGTGCAACATACAATCAAGCTTGGCGCATCGAGTACCCTCACATCAGTACCGACGCCAACAGCACAGTTGTGGTTCATGCCACTTCTCAATATAAGATTTCGCTTTCGATGGAGATTGATAAAAGTTTGCGTGCTAATAGATGGAGTTGCTACTCAATGCACAATGGAGTTCCTAACAATAATGTTGGGCGCTTTGATAATTGGAGAATTGATCCCTGTTTGCCTTCTTCGGCTCAAGTTAACACCGAGGAGTATGGTAATGGTAATTATACAACAAAAGCGTCTAATTTAGATGGTTCAAGCACTACTTTGTTCTCTCGAGGACATATATGTGCATCGGAGGATAGGCAATCTCTAAAGGAACAGAATTCTCACACCTTCTATACCAGCAATTGTCATCCTCAATATCAGCAACATAATGGTGGATTATGGAATAGGATGGAAAGCAAAGTGCAAACGTGGGGTTTTAGCAGCAGTTTCCGCGATACACTATATGTATGCAAGGGTGCTACTATTGCTGATGTAACTCTTAATGGATCAACAGTTTCGGGAACGATTCCATATTCTGAGGTGCAAAGCCTGTTTAGCGTAACACTTACTGGCACACTCACCATTCCACGCTATTGGTATATGGCAGTTCTGTGTTTGAAGAACGGCACATACCATGCTATGGCGTTCTGGACCGAACAAATTAATAGTTCCTGCAGCTCAACAACTCTGCAAAGTTGCATGATCACTATCGACGAGCTGGAGCGCCGCACTGGCATTGACTTCTTCTGCAACTTGCCTGATGACATTGAGGATGCGGTTGAGGCGACTGTAGACAATTCGTTCTGGAACGTCACCAATTAGTTGCCTAAACGCAATATACATTGTTCAATGTAGGGACAAGGCGTTGCGTTGTCCCTATATTTTTTGTTTTTGAATTTTTTTAGAGTAAATAATGTGAGAATTCAAGAAAAAGTAGTATTTTTGGAAACTGATTTATAATTCTGCAATTTCAAAACATTCTAATACAATACGATCTATGAAGAAGATAGTTCTCGCCGCTCTGGTGGCAATGATGATTGTTCCTGTGATTAATGCCCAGGAAGCGACACAGGATGAGACGCAGGCAAAGCGTTACAACATGTATGGCGTGATGTTCTACAACCTTGAGAACCTTTTCGACACCATCAACAACAACGGCACCTACGACTTGGAATTCTCACCAAACGGCGCTCGCCAGTGGGATGGCCGCAAGTATTGGCAGAAGGTACACAATATGGCTTATGCCTTTGCACAGATGAAGACTCCAAACACCCCAATGGGCCCAGCCATCATTGGCGTGTGCGAGATTGAGAACATCACTGTCCTCGACGATGTGGTGCGCGACCCGCAGATTCGCAACTGGCACCTGCAGATAGCTCCTTATCACGACAGCCCCGACCGTCGCGGCGTGGACGTGGGTGTGCTTTATAACCCCCGTTATTTCCGTGTGCTCAATGTCACCAACCAGCGCTTGAGCTAGGAGGACTTCGACCGCGCAAGAGCAAATGCTGTTCCTGAGCGTCGCAATGATCCACAATATGACTGGAATGATAACTTCCGCACCCGTGACCAGATTTGCGTTGTAGGAACTCTAGCGGGCGACACTGTGGCTGTGATAGTGAATCACTGGCCCTCTCGTCTGGGAGGACAGGAGCAGTCGAGCCCCAAACGTGAGGCTGCCGGCATGATGTGCCGTCGCACTATCGACTCGCTGGTTAACGTGCATGGCGAGAACATCGGTATCATATTCATGGGTGACCTTAACGATGACCCAATGGACAAGGCTTGTGCCGAGAGTGTGGGTGGAAAACGTAACATCGAGGATGTAAATGCTCCAGGCGATATGTTTAACCCATTCTGGAATATCCTTGCAAGGGGTATAGGTACCCTCGCTTATCGTGGACAGTGGAACCTCTTCGACCAGATTATGTGCAGTGGCTTCTTCACTAAGTATCGTGACAGCAAGGACAAGCCACAGCTCACCTTTGTCAGGGCGGAAGCGCTCAACCGAGACTTCCTCAAGACACAAGAGGGTGACCGAAAGGGATATCCGCTGCGTACCTATAGTTCTGGTGTCTTCCTGAACGGCTACAGCGACCACTTCCCAACAGAGATATTCCTCGTAAAGGAAGCCCAGTAAAATACGGGCTACGATAAATGATAACATAATAAAAGCTTCCGGCAAGGCTGGAAGCTTTTATGTTTTCTTATGTACTGATAGGCTATTGCAGTTTTTTCTCAGTAACAGGTTTCCAGAGGAAAAGCTTGTCGCTGGGACGAATCTTTTCTTCGGTCTTGATTGAGAAATGTTCACCCTTTACTGTTTTTTCAACAGGTTTCAGGTCGACACGTATCTCCTCTATCGTCATGGGCAAAGCTCCCGTCGTGGGACCAGTGATGATAATTTCATCGCCAACATGCAGCTCGCCGGCTTCCATCAGGAATTCTGCCACTCCAATGTTTGAGAAATAGCGAACTCCCTTGGCAGCATAGACTTTAACATGAGTTGCGCTGGATCCGTATTTCGACGTCCATTCGCCCAGGCGTTGTCCCAGATAGTATCCATCCCAGAATCCGCGGTTGAACACGCGTGCAAGACGCTCGTTCCACTGCTCGATGCGCTCTTCGCAATAGGTGCCATCGACAATGGCGTTGAGAGCTTCGTCATAGCAGCTCACAACTGTGCGAACATATTCAGGTCCGCGTGCACGTCCTTCAATTTTCAGCACACGCACGCCTGCATCGATAATCTTGTTCAGGAAGTGGATGGTCTTCAAGTCCTTGGGCGACATTATGTATTTATTCTCGATGGCAAGTTCATCGCCGGTGTCGCGGTCGGTAACCACATAGCTGCGACGACAAATCTGACGGCAAGCGCCACGATTGGCGCTGGAGTTGGCTTCGTGCAGACTCATGTAGCACTTGCCGCTCACTGCCATGCATAATGCACCATGGCAGAACATCTCAAGACGAACCGGTTCACCGTGCGGGCCGCAAATGCCACGCTCGGTAATGGTCTTGTGAATCTTGCTTACCTGATCCAGATTCAATTCCCGGGCAAGCACCATCACGTCGGCAAACTGTGCATAGTATTCTACAGCTTCGCTGTTGCTAACATTTACCTGTGTCGAAATGTGTACTTCGACACCTATGCTGCGTGCATAGAGGATGGTGGCCATGTCGCTCGCAATGATTGCTGTCAGGTGCGCATCACGTGCCGCATTCACGATGCGGTGCATGTATTCGATGTCTTCATCATAGATGATGGTGTTCACCGTCAGGTAGGTCTTGATGCCACGTTCCGAGCACCAACGGGCTATCTCATGCAGGTCGTCAATCGAGAAATTTACGCTTGACTTAGAGCGCATGTTAAGGTTCTCGATGCCAAAGTAGATGGCATCGGCACCGCCCTGCTGAGCTGCAACAAGCGACTCCCACGACCCCACAGGAGCCATTATCTCAAAATCGCTCCTTTTCACTTAATCAGTTCGTGCTTGTCGGTGAAGTGAAGTTCGGTATTGTCATCGAGTAGGATGGTGATGTCGCCGTTCTTTATTTCACGACCCATGAAAACCACCTTCTTGCCAGCATAACTCTTGTTGAGGAACATCTGAATCTTGCCAGGAACCATGCGTGTAGGCACTTCGCTGTCGCGGCAATCCACAATCATCCAGTTGCCATCCTTGTCAAAGTCGATGGTGGCATTGTTTTCAAGCAGAATGCATGTGCGGTTTTTCATATCCTTGGTTTTGTTCTTTACAGCTTTCACTGGTTTGATTCCAGGGAAATAGCTGCTTACCATGCGCAAGCCCAGGTTAGGCACTTTGTCGATGGGAATCTCAACAATGTTATCGTCGGCGATTGCCACGCCTGCCAGCATGACAATAGCGATAATTGCAGTGAAAATCTTTTTCATTTTATGCTATGTGTTAAGGAATTATTGAACTGTTTTTGTGTCGTCAGGCTTTGGTGCAGCTTCTTGTTCGGCGCCATTGGCAGCATTATAGCGTGCATTCAGACCTTCGGCCACCTCGTTGGTCACATCCCACTTGGGGTTGATAAACATGGCAGCTTCCTTACGCAGTACTGCATCGTATCCGTTGCGGACGGCATAGTCGGCAAGGAAGAGGTCAATCTCGTTGGCGAGTTTCTGAGCTTCCTGATTAAGTTGCTGTTCCATTCTCTGCTGCATGGCCTCCATATCCTTCTGGGCATTGTCCTGCATCTGTTGCAGCTTGTTCTGATCGGCCTCAAGCGCCTTTTGAGTCTTGTACTGGTTGTTTTTGTTTTTCTTTACAATCTGGTTGTAGAATGACTCAATCTGATTGCGCTTCTGCTGCTCGGCCTGAGAGAATTCATTCTTGAGCTTTGTCTGCAGCTGTGTGTACTGCTGAGCAACGATGTACTGCTGATACAGCCTTGTCTCATCGATATATCTGATTGAGAATGGTGCGGTGGCAGCCTCTTGAGCTGATGCGCTCATCGCAATAATGGCAAGCGCCATCAATAAAAACTTTTTCATATTCATTTGAGTTATTGCATGTTATTAATAAAGCCCTAAGGCACACACCTTTTAGGGCTTATAGGTTTTTCTTGGTACTCCGACTGGGAATCGAACCCAGATTTTAGGTTTAGGAAACCCACGTTCTATCCGTTGAACTATCAGAGCCTCCGCAATTTGGTGTCAAAACAACCTTTCAAAAGGCTGACCAATAGTGCTCTTAAAAGAGCCAGACTCAAATTGCGGTGCAAAGTTAAGAATTATTCTGATAATACTTGCTTTTTTGGCACAGAATTTGCACGATAATTACTAACTTTGCAATCCATTGTCGCGAAAAATAGCATGCGATAATCATAATATTTTCAGAATTATGGCAAAACAGCAAGGCTCAATAAAGGAAAAACAGCGCATTTTTACCAATTATCCAAAGCACTACAAGGTGATATGTCATAACGATGACTTCACACCGATGATATTTGTGGTGAAGTTGCTCTGCATGGTGTTTATGCTTTCTGCCGGAGAAGCCGAGCGTCTGATGTATCAAGTGCATCAGGAGGGTAGTGCTGTGGTGGGGATTTACAGCTATGATATTGCGTTGAGTCTCGTTCAAAAGGCTACTTCAATGGCATCGGAGAATGGCTTCCCATTGCGCTTTACCTGTGAGCCTGAATGAGAAAAGAAGGTGTTGTATTAAATATTTTTTTGACAAAAGAACTTGACAAATTATGGGAGAGGAAATAATAAATAGCTTTTACATGCAACTGGCATTGAAGACTGCAATCTATCGTGATGTAAGGGACGGGCATCAGTATCTGACACCCGAGCAGCTCCTAATCTCGATACTGACGCTGCATCCTTGCACCTTGGCATTGAAAGAGATGAATATTAACCAGAAAGAGATGCTTGAGCCACTCTTTGATTATGTCAACTCGCAGAAAAAGAGCTATTTGAAACTGGAGCCGTCACACCAGTTTCAGGAACTTATAGTGGGCGCGATAAACATCATGCGCTCAGCTGGAGTCAAGGAACTTGAGGTAACTCATGTGTTGAAAGCAGCCATGGAGTTGCAAGAATCTCTTGCTGCCAATGTGCTAAATTATTATGCTGACAACCATGAGTTCATGCGTTATATTATCTGGAAAATTGAAGATGCCTCTTTGACTTTGCCGGTCAAGGGTAGCGATCTTATCAATAACAGTGGCCTGAATGTCGTGGTTGGCAGTGATGGAGTTTGTGAAATGAGTGTGAATCAGGACGATTTGTCAGTTCTAGATTCTAATGATGATCAGGAATCAGATGACAAGCAGGAAGGTGAAGATTTGTTTGACGATGTTTTTGGTTATCCATCTGAAAAGCCGAGTGTGGATATTGATGCTTTTGTCACTTGTGTAAATGACCATCTCACCGACCACAACCCGCTCATAGGACGTGAAGCTGAGCTTGAACGCACCATTCATGTGCTTTGCCGCAAGGATAAGAACAACCCGCTTCATGTGGGCGAGCCTGGCGTGGGCAAGACGGCTCTGGTCTATGGACTTGCGCAGCGCATCGAGGACGGCAATGTGCCCGAAGAATTGAAGAACTGCAAAATTTACCAGATAGACATGGCGGCGATGATAGCAGGCACACAGTATCGCGGCGAGTTTGAACGCCGCATGAAGCATACTATGGATCAGCTTCAGAATCAGGAAAATGCCATTGTCTATATTGACGAGATTCACAATATTGTGGGTGCCGGTGCTGTGAGCGACAGCAATATGGATGCCTCCAATATGCTCAAGCCTTATCTCGAGGGTGGTAAGCTACGTTTTATTGGGTCTACTACCTATGATGAATATAACCGTGTGCTCTCTCGCAGTAAAGGAATAGTGCGGCGCTTCCAGCAAATTGATATTCTGGAGCCCAGCGTTGAGGAAACCATTGAAATCGTCAATGGCCTTAAGCCGGGATATGAGAAATTCCATCATGTGAAATATGCTCCGGCGGCTATTGAATATGCCGTAAGGGCCAGTGCCAAGCACATTATGGGACGCTTCCTTCCCGACAAGGCTATCGACCTTATTGATGAGGCCGGAGCCTATCGCCACATTCATCCCACCGCCAAAAAGCAGCAGACGGTTGACAAGGCTCTTATTGACGACGTGCTGATGAAGGTAATGAAGATAAATGCCACTGCCATGAAAGAGGACAGCAATTCTCAGCTCAAGTCTCTTGAGAAACGTATCAAGAGCCGCATATATGGTCAGGACAGTGCGGTGCAAGAGGTGGTGCAGGCTGTGCAGATGTCAAAGGCCGGACTCATTGATGACGGCAAACCACTTGCGTCACTTCTCTTTGTGGGACCTACTGGCGTAGGTAAGACCGAGGTGGCGCGAGTTCTGGCTCAGGAACTTGGTGTGGAACTGGTGCGTTTCGACATGAGCGAGTACACCGAGAAGCACACCGTAGCCAAACTCATCGGTTCGCCTGCTGGTTATGTGGGCTATGAAGACGGAGGTCTGCTCACCGATGCCATCCGCAAAACTCCCAATTGCGTGCTGCTGCTCGATGAGATAGAGAAGGCACATGAGGATATCTACAACATCCTGCTCCAGGTGATGGACTATGCAAGGCTCACCGACAACAAGGGGCGCCATGCTGACTTCCGCAATGTGGTGCTTATCATGACCAGCAACGCAGGAGCACAATTTGCAGGCATGAGTGTGGGCTTCGACAGTCGTGGCAGCCGGGGCGGTGATATGCTCAAGCAGGTGAAAAAGACGTTCAAGCCCGAGTTCATCAACCGCTTGTCGTCGACAGTTGTGTTCAATGACATGGACAAGCACATGGCTGAGATGATTCTTGACAAGCGCTTGCGTGAACTGCAGGAGAAACTCACGGCCAAGAAGGTGACGTTGGAACTCGACAAAAAGGCACGGCAACTGCTGCTTGATGAGGGCTTTACACCAGAGTATGGTGCCCGCGAACTGGACCGCGTGCTGCACCGTCGACTCAAGATGTTGCTGGTGCGTGAGATTCTATTTGGCCGTCTCAAGCGTGGTGGCAAAGCCCACATCACATTGACTGATGGTAAGATTACACTCGTTTAATATGTTGCTTTTCATTATGTGGCAGCACTAAAGAACTTGAAGTAATGTATTTATGCCGATTATGCTACACGCTTGATGACAGATTGTGGTTTCCTAATCCTGAGAGTTCCTTGTTTCTTAATCTCACGATTGAAGAAGAGAATCTTTTTGAAGAAAACAAATTGGAGATACCCAGCGAAGAGGAGCTATACAAGAATCTTACACCAGACGATGAAATGATTGCACAGGGAGGCGACTTGAGTGTGGAACGTCTCTTGCTGGCTTATGATTATGGCATTTTCCCCTGGTTCCCTTTCCGTTCACGACAGATTTATTGGTGTGCGCCCGTCAGGCGTTTTGTCATCTTCCCAGCTGAAATTCATGTGAGTCACTCGATGCGTACTCTCATGAACAAAAACATCTATCGGGTCACGTTCAACACAGCTTTTGACCAGGTGATAAAGAATTGCAGCACAGTTGAAGGACGTGTCGATGAAGAGCAGGCATGGCTAGGTGATGAAATGATTGAGTCTTATACAAAACTGCACGATTTGGGAAGGGCACAAAGTGTAGAAGTGTGGCGAGACGACGAACTGGTGGGCGGACTTTATGGCGTGACAAGTGGCTCGGGTTTTATTGGTGAGAGCATGTTTTCTTTAGAGCCAAACACCAGCAAGCTGGCACTTATTTCACTGGCAAAGAAGATGCAGCAGGAAGGTGGCACTCTAATCGACTGCCAGTATTACACCCCTCATCTCGAGAGCATGGGTGGACGCTATATATCTTATAAGGAATACGTTACTATTCTTTGGGGCGCAGAAGCCTATAAAACCGAGGCAGAATGTCCTTATGTTGGATTTAGGGATTGATTCTACTGTTTTTTCTTAATAATGTAGTTGAATTCGTCGAAATGGATGATACCCATTTCCTGAAGCAGCTTGCGGCTGCGGTTTACATCCTCCTGAGTGTTGTGGTTTGGGATATGTGGCAGCCGTACTAATATTTTCTCGGCCATACCATCGTGTTGCAGCAACCATTGCAGGTTAGCAAGCACCTGTGTGTTGTCGCGTGAGGTATATTCACGGTAGATTTCAGGGTTGGTATCCTTAATGTCAACCATGAACTGATCGACGTGAGGAAGTACACGTTCTAGGTGATGTCGCTCTACGTTGAGCGATGTCTCGATATTGATTTTCCACTCTGGTACTTTTATCTTGCAGAACTCATCGATGAATTCGCTGCGCAACAGCGGCTCTCCACCGCCAAACGTCACGCCGCCACCTGTAGCGAGGAAGTAAAGGTTGTCGAGAAGCAACTCGTCAAGTAATTCTTCGGGTGTGATGAGGCGCCACACTCTCTCCGGGTCAAGGCACTGGCTGTTGAGGCAGTATTTGCAGCGCAGCGGACAGCTATGGAACGCCACCAGTGTGGTCACGCCCTTGCCGTCGGTAGTCAGCCGATGCCTCACAATCCCTATCAATGGCACTTTCAATCGTTGTTCCATGAAAAAATGATTTGTACACCAGTAGTGTACTTTGTAATCCTTGATTTGTTTGTTCCTTGTGACTTCTCAAACCACTAAGCAGCCGTTTCATGCCGCCCGGCGCATTTTGTCATTTCTTGGTGGTTTTCTTTTTAGTGTTTTTTTTCTTTAAGGTTTTCTTGGTCTGAGTGGACGTTTTGTTATCTGGATTTTGGGTCGAGGGAGCGGGCATTGCCACAACATCGCCCATGAGACGGTATTTTTCAATCGAATCATTAGGATTCTCGTCACCGTCATTGTTAATGACTGTGACTGGTTGGGTGGTGTTGCCACCATTAACCAGGTTAGTTTGCTCAGTGCCTGGAGGATAAGTAGGGCTAATGAATCCGTCTTGTTGGAAGATTTTGTGGCAGGATGTGCTCATGGCACCCAGTGCAACACTAAGTCCGGCAATAGTCACGGCTTTGCCCAGAGCCTGCCTGTTGCGCAGCTGGCGCTCAAGCCACCGCATCTCGCTCTCGCAAGCGGGACAGGTGCCGGCACAGTCGCCTTCATGATGGCACTCGTTTGGGGTGTAGTCAATCTCGTTGGCGCTGGCAATTTCGGAGCGTATTGCCTTCAGCGTTTCACATATTTGTTTTCCTCCTTTCATGATAGTTGTGGTTGTTAAAGATTACCAATGTTTCCTTTCTCATCGACAGCCACCTCTCCCATAACCTGCAAATCATCTTCATCATCATTGCCCTTGGGTGAGACGTTTTCCTTTCCGTTGTGCAGTGGAGTGAAGGTGGTGTCGGAGTCGTCAAGATAACCGTCCACGTCATTTTCGTTATTGTAAGTCTTAACGGTGCAAGTCGTTGTGTCGGGTTTTGTGCAGAAGCTGCTGTCAGTGTTGGGGACATCGCCGGCATCGGGTGGGGTGGTGACATGGGTGCATGACGACATTGCTCCCAGTGCCAGACTCAGCCCGGCGATGGTCACAGCCTTGCCAAGGGCCTGACGTGCGCGAAGCTGACGTTCAAGCCATCGTGTTTCGCTTTCGCACTTCGGGCAAGTACCGGCACAATCGCCTTCGTGATGGCATGGAGTGGGGGTGTAGTCTATCTCATTGGCGCAGGCAATTTCGTTGCGTATCGCCTTCAGTGTTTCACAAATTCTTTTGCCTTGTTTCATATTTCATAAGTTGTTAGTAATCATAAACGACTGGAATCGATAACCACGAGCGCACGGGTTTCTCGTCAACCATTGCGGGGCTGAAACGAGGCAGAGCCATCACTGCACGCACAGCTTCATCGTCAAGTAATCTGGCGGTTGTGGTTTTTTCAATTTCTGCATGGCTCACAGTGCCGTCGGTTTCTATTACGCACTTGACTATGCAGCGGGCATAGATTCTGCCACCAAGTTCCTTGATAGGGGCAACAATGGAGTCGGGGATTGTGGCTGTAGCTGCCAAAATTTGTGCCAAAGCTTCGTCGCCGCCCTCAAATTCAGCTCGCACGTCGGGCGAGGTGAAAATATAGCCGGAATCCAATGCCACCTCTTCTGCAGTCTGGCATATAGTTGCCGCGCTGCTGGAAGATGCAACCAATGGAGTGCCTATAAACGCTGCTGCCATCAGACACAGGATCATGATAATATGACGAAAATCAAGAGAACTCATTTCCAGATTATTAGAATCAACTAATCCTTAGACTGCAAATATACAAAAAAGTAAAAACAATCTTCACCAATTTCCCAACAAAATTACTCCCTCACCACCAATTACAGATGTGGTGAATTAAAAACTGGATGTAATTGTGCTGGTGGTTGGTGATTTTTTTGTACTTTTACACGCTAAAAGCAAAATACCAATTGAATTGCAAATAAATAACACTTAGAATAATGGAAAAAAACATCTTTGAAAAACGATTGTTAGGAACTTTCACACTGCGTGGCTTGCTCACCTTTGTACTGTCGATACTGGCATTTGCCGCCATATCGTGGATTTATTTCTATCCCAATGATGTGAATGGCGATGTGCTTCAGCAGAACGATGTGATGCAAGGAGCAGCAAATGGTCATGAGGCATCGGTTTATAATGAAACTCATCAAGGTGAGCCTACAAGATGGACCAACAGCCTCTTTGGAGGAATGCCCACATTCCAGATTGCTCCTTCCTATGAGAGTAACGCAATCATCAACAAGATAGGTCGTGTTCTCACGTTAGGGTTCCCCGAGCCGGTGAGCTGGATTTTCCTGTTGATGCTGGGTTTCTTTATCCTGATGCTCGCCTTCGACATGAAATGGTATCTGGCAGTGCTGGGTGCTATCGGGTATGCCTTCTCTTCCTATTTTTTCATTATCATCGATGCGGGACACATTTGGAAACTGCTGGTTCTCTGCTACATTCCCCCAACAATAGCAGGTATTGTGTGGGCCTATCGCGGCAAGTATCTGCTGGGTGCGGCAGTAGCAGCATTCTTTGCTACATTGCAGCTCATCAGTAACCATGTGCAGATGACATATTACTCGCTGTTCATCATCGTGCCACTTGTCATCGCTTTCTTGGTGAAGGCTATAATTGACAAGAAGATTGGACGGTGGATCATCGCTACAGGAGCGCTTGCCATCGCTGCCGTGCTGGCTTTGGGTGCCAACTCTTCCAATCTTTATCTTTCATATAAATATTCGCAGGAAACCATGCGTGGTGGTCACAGCGAACTCACCCCACTGCCAAGCAAAGACGGTGGGCAGAAAGTGAGCAGCGAGCCAACCAATGGTGGTTTGAGCAAAGAATATATCACACAGTGGAGCTATGGAATTGACGAGACCTGGACATTGATGGTGCCTAACGTGAAGGGCGGAACCAGCATGAAGTCGCTTGCCGAGACCGAAGCTGCCGAGGCGATGAGCGACAGTGGCGAACTGGGTGCTCAGGAGTCGCAGGCAATGCAGGTCTTCTCCCAGTATTTTGGTGATCAACCATTCACAAGTGGCCCAGTCTATGTGGGTGTGCTGATTTTTGCTTTGTTCATCCTCAGTCTCTTTGTTGTCAAAGGTCCGGTCAAGTGGGCTTTGCTCATTGCGACCATCTTGTCGATACTGCTCTCGTGGGGCCACAATTTCATGTGGCTGACCGATTGGTTTATCGACCATTTCCCCATGTATAACAAGTTCCGCACGGTGTCGAGTATTCTGGTAATTGCAGAGTTTACAATGCCATTGCTGGCTGTGCTTGCACTCAAGGAGATGTTCACCCGTAAAGATTTCTTCAAGAAATATGGCAAGGTAACCTACGGCGTGTTCGGAGCTTGCTCACTGTTGTGTGTGATGTTTGCCTTGATGCCGGGAATCTTTGGCGGTAGTCCTAGTGATGCCGATGCTGAACGATTCCTGCAGGCCACTGGCGGTCAGGCAGCCCTTAGTCAGTTCCCAAGCATTTCACAGGCGGTAGAGGCTATTCGTCACAGTCTCGTGAGCAGTGATGCATGGCGCTGTCTGGTAGTGCTCCTGATTGGTTTTGCTGTGATATTGGTTTATCGTTATAATAAGATTAATGCCGTTGTGACTGCTCTGGCCCTGTCATTCATCATCTTGGTTGACATGTACAGTGTGAACAAGCGTTACCTTAATGCCGACCGTTTCGTCGACCGTGACGACTTGCCCGAAACAACATTTGAGCCACGTCCTGCTGACAAGAAGATTCTTGCCGACACTACGCAGAACTACCGTGTGCTTGACCTTCAGAATTTCACCAGTCCAATGCCCAGTTACTTCCACAAGACCATTGGAGGATACCATGCCGCCAAGCTTACTCGCTACAACGACTTGATTGAGCGTCAAATCACGAAGAACAACATTGCTGTTGTAAATATGCTCAATGCCAAGTATGTTATTATGAGCGACGATAATGCTCAATTGAATCCTGATGCTCTGGGAAATGCCTGGTTTGTTGATTCGTTGACCTATGTCAAGACTGCCGATGACGAAATGCGTTTCCTTGACAAGTTCAATCCTGCCAAGGCCGCTGTGGCCGATGAAAAATTCAAGGATGCGTTGGGCGAGGCCAAGCCTGTTCAACCTGGCGACACCATTTTCGAGACCACTTATGCTCCCAACAAGCTTACTTATCATTCTCACAGTGCTCAAGGAGGTTTGGCTGTGTTCAGTGAAATCTACTTCCCCTGGGGCTGGACTGCAACTGTTGATGGCAAGGAAGCAAAAATTGGTCGTGTGAATTATGTTCTACGTGCGGTTCAGTTACCCGCCGGCGACCACACCATAGTATTTACCTTCGATCCTCAAGAGGTCCACAAGAGCGAGAGCATTGCGAAAACTTCGGTTTACATCATTTTGTTCCTCATTGCTGCAACTATTGGTTGGGAGATTTTCAGGGGAACACGCCGCAAGGACGAGAAAGAAGAGTAATCATTAACTTTCCATTTTTTGGTAAAGCTTGGTAAATTGATTAGACCGTTCTCATCCCAAATGAGAACTGACAACTAATCACCGAGAACTTTAAACTATCTTGGGTCGCATAAAAAGATACCGTACAGCGTTGAGCCGACATCATCGCAGCAGGGGGTTTGGAATCCATTCCCCCTTTGCGTTCAATTTCGTGTGCTATGTGCTTCGCGAGAAGAACCCATTCTACTGTTATGAGCCCTTAGAAGCCTTGCGTCAGGCGGTTATTGATGCCTTGCGTGGTGGGAAACGCCATCGCCGGGTGATTTCCTTTAAGGACCTGAAGATGCTGTTCCGCATTGCCAATCATTTCAATTCCCCTTGCATGATGCAGGTGGGCACTTGTTACGGCCTTACGGCAGCGAGTCTGTTCAGCGTTTCCTCAATGAGCCATCTGTGGATTTATGAGCCAGAGATGGAGCGTTTCCCGGTTCTTGGCCAGGTGCTTGTTCCTTATCTTGACCGGTTGGACAGTTATGACAGCCTGGCAGTAGCCGTTGAGGACTATCGTACTGCTGTCGGTTCTGAGGGTCTTCCGTTTATGGTAATCAATTCTATGCCAGGTGCTGGCGATGACCAAATATTGCGTCAGTATCTTGAAGAGTTAATCAGGGGAGAGTGCGTGATAGTGATGCGTGATCTCAACAACAATGACGGTTTGAAGAACCTATGGCAGCACATCAAGCAATCCATGACTTATGGGCAGTCGTTCTCAAACGAGAAAATCAGTGTTGTTGTAGTTAAACGTCATCTCAATCTTGAGCATTTCTTCCTATGGTTTTGATATTCTTCAAAAATGATCAATTTGGGTTAAATGGAATTAAATGAAACATATTTCTTCGCTCAAATGGGTAGGTAAGGTGCATTTTCAGCAAAAAAGAGTTAACGTTTATTAAATTGGGTGGGGTGATAGATATAATTGTTTGTTTATACCAAAAAATTGTCATAAATTTGCAATGTAAACAACGAAACATTCATCATTATATATAACCATCGTAATTAATACATTCCTTTTTAGTTGTCTGCGTCTGCTTTGTTTGAAAAGCGGGCGTAGGTTTTTTTGTACACCACCTTTTGGTTATATTAATAAAAATGTGTAACTTGCAAAGTTTTTCAAAAAGGTGAGCCTGAAATAGCTTGATGCAGTTTATGTCGGTTTTTCAAGACTCTGCCATGACGACCTAAGAATTCATAACAAAAAACTTTATAACTATGGTAAAACGATTTTATTTACTTTCAATGCTGGCTTTTGTGGCTGCAACGGCTTTGGCCGAGACCAAGAGCGTCACATTTGATTTCAGCACTCCTGATGCAATTGCCGACTATGGCCTTCCGGTGCCAGTGGCAGGCGATCCTACCTATTTGCAGTATAATCTTGTGGAAGGTGACATCACTCTGGCTACCAACAGCAACAGCTTGCCCCGATTGACTTACTATAACAATCAGTACACCTTCTATACTACGAGTGGTAATACGTTTGCTTTCATAGGTAATAATGGTGCCATAATCAAGCGTGTGGACTTTGATGGATTCTATCCTTCGCAGCGTTTTACTGCCAATCCCGAGGGCTTCGATTCAGGAAACACCTACTGGAGTGGCTCTACCAATAAGGTGACCTTTACCTGTACTGGCGGCAACAGCCTGTTCTCAATGACAGTGACCTATGAAATTAATGAGAGTGACCGTCATCCACTTGATGTGAATGGTGACGGCGCGGTGAATGCAGCCGATGTTACTGCGATTTACAACTATATCGTTAACGGAAACCTTACGTACTATGAATATAGCGATGTGAACCATGATGGCTCGGTGAATGCCGCTGACGTAACCACCATGTACAACTATATCCTTAACGGAATTTTGCCTGAGGGCAAGCCGGCTGCACCCACATTCAACTACCCAAGCGGTACTACCTTTGAGGAGGAGACATTTATAACCATTACAGGTCCGGCAGGTAGTTATATCTATTACACTACCGACGGCAGCACACCGAGCGAGACTAATCGCGATGGAGCAGGATACTCTCCCGTAAGAGTAGCTCTTGAAACAGGTACTACTACCGTCAAGGCAATTGCTGTAGTTAATGGAAAGAGCAGCACTGTTTCCACTGCTGTCTATACAGTCGAGGCTGCTCCTGCTGACAACAACATCAACCGCAACTCGTTGTCTAGCTACTATAATGCATCGAAGTACATGTGGCGTCTTGAGTGGCCGCGCATCAAGGAAGACGGCAATCAGACATGGCTGGCAAAGTCGGAACCAGTCTATGGTCTCGCTCTTGAGATGGAGTGGGACAACAGCAAGATATCCAACCGCTTCACTTGCTATTATATGGACGCTGTGAACTCGCAGTCGAATGTTGGTCGCCAAGATTCCTTCAAGGAAGATCCAGAGATTCCTGAAGCATACCGTTCAAAACTCAGGGACTATAGCGGCAGTGGATATGCCCGTGGTCACCTGTGCCCAAGTGCCGACCGCCGAGCATCCTATGATCAGCAAGCGCTCACATACTACCTGAGCAATATGCAACCTCAGTGGCAAAACCATAATGGTGGACAATGGATGTATCTTGAGGACGACGTTCGCAAATGGGCCGACCGTTGTGACACTCTCTATGTTGTAAAAGCTGCTACCATTGACGACGTTACACTCAGTGGCTCTACCGAAAGCGGTGTTTATAGCACAACCTACAATGGCCAGACCTATAGCGATCTTAAGTGTAACGGCCGTCTGTTAGTTTCTAAGTACTATTACATGGCACTCCTTGCCTATAACAAGAGTACTAAAACCTATCAGGCAATGGGCATCTGGACCAAACACTACAATGGCACAACCAAAGGTGCAAGTGGTAGTGGCTCTTACGACTGGCCTATTATCAACAAGGAAAATGCACAATACATAACCATCGATGAACTGGAGCAGAGGACCGGCATTGACTTCTTCTGCAACCTGCCCGATGATATAGAAGACGATGTAGAGGCAACTCTTAATACCACCTACTGGTCAAGCGGCGCAGCATTGAACAGATAGTGCCTGGTTAATACGGAATTTTTATAGCCTGGCGGTCGTATGACCGCTGGGCTATTTTGTGTTTAAAAACATAAAAATAATTTTTCTTGATGGCGGTAGAAAAATAAAGTTTTCCAAAAAATTTTCTAAATAATTAAATATCAATATATTAAAATTTTTGCATCATCAAAAAGTTTTCCAAAATGAAAACTTGTTGATAATTTTTCTGAAAAATATTTTGCAATTTCTACAACCTTTTGTAGTTTTGCAGTGCAAATAAAATAAAGCCCATTATCTTGGGCTTTTTCAACGCATAAACGTTTTTAAGGGAAAGCCTTTTGTGAGGCTTAAAATGTGTGCCTAGTACCTGCTCTATTGCAATTAGTATACATTATAATAAATACATAACCTCTAAATATAAAATGATACAGACAGTAGTAAAACGTGATGGAAGAATCGTTGGATACAACGAGGAAAAGATTAAGGCCGCTATACGCAAGGCCATGCTCGCCACCGATGCTGGTGACGACGAAGCGCTGATTCAGCGCATTGCCGACCACATCGGAGCTCGTGGAAACAGTCAAATGAGCGTGGAAGGCATTCAGGACATGGTAGAGTTGGAGCTGATGAAGAGCCCACGCAAGGAGGTTGCCAAGTGCTACATCAACTATCGCCACAAACGCAGTGTTGCCCGCAAGGCAAAGACTCGCGACATGTTCCTCGAAATTATCAATGCCAAGAATAACGATATAACCCGTGAGAACGCCAACATGAATGCCGACTCTCCTGCCGGCATGATGATGAAGTTTGCCAGCGAGACCACGAAGCCTTTTGTCGATGACTATCTGCTTGCCGACGAGGCACGTGAGGCTGTTCGCGACAACTATCTTCACATCCATGATAAAGATTACTATCCCACCAAGAGTCTGACCTGTGTACAGCATCCGCTTGACAGGATTTTGAACAACGGATTCTGGGCAGGACATGGCGAGTCGCGTCCAGCCAAGCGCATCGAGACAGCCAGCGTAATGGCTTGTATCTCGATGGAGACCGCACAGAATGAAATGCATGGCGGACAGGCAATCCCCGCTTTCGACTTCTATCTGGCACCATTCGTGCGCAAATCGTTTATCGAAGAGGTGAAGATTCAAGAGGAGCTTATGGGCGAGGACTATAGTGACATGTATGAGCAAAAAGTTGATGACTACATCATCAAGCCCCTTGACGGTCTTAACGGGCGTGACCGCGTCTTGCAGCATGCCATCAACCGCACTGCCAACCGTGTTCATCAGGCAATGGAGGCATTCATCCACAACATGAACACCATTCACAGCCGTGGTGGCAACCAGGTGGTGTTCAGTTCCATCAACTATGGAACCGACATCAGTGCCGAGGGGCGCTGTATCATCCGCGAACTGCTGCACTCCACATGGGAGGGTGTGGGTAATGGCTCTACTGCAATCTTCCCAATTCAGATTTGGAAGAAGAAAAAAGGTGTGAGCTATCTGCCCGAGGATCCAAACTACGACCTCTACAAGCTTGCATGCAAGGTGACAGCACGCCGCTTCTTCCCTAACTTCGTTAACCTTGATGCTACCTACAACTTCCACGAGCAGTGGGACATCAATGATCCTGAGCGTTACAAGTATGAGGTTGCCACAATGGGTTGCCGCACACGCGTGTTTGAGAACCGCTTTGGCCCTAAAACGAGTATTGGCCGCGGTAATATCTCATTCTCTACCATTAACATTGTGCGCCTCGCTATTGAGTGTATGAAGATTGAGGATAGGGAAGAGCGCATAGCCGAGTTCTTCCGCAAGCTCGACCGCGTGCTCGACATTACTGCACGTCAGCTCGACGACCGCTTTAACTTCCAGAAGACAGCGATGGCAAAGCAGTTCCCACTGCTTATGACTCAGCTGTGGAACGGCAGCGAGAATCTAAAGCCAAACGAGACTATTGAGAGCGTTATCAATCAGGGTACGCTGGGTATAGGCTTCATTGGTCTTGCCGAGTGTCTCATTGCCCTCACTGGCAAGCACCATGGCGAGTGCCAGGAGAGTCAGGAACTGGGCTTGAAGATTATCTCGCACATGCGTGACCGTGTCAATGAGTTCTGCCTGCAGTATAAGCACAACTACAGTGTGCTGGCCACTCCTGCCGAGGGCCTCAGTGGCAAGTTTACTCGTCGCGACCGTAAGGACTTTGGAGAGATTCCTGGAGTCACCGACAAGATCTACTACACCAACAGTAACCATGTGCCTGTGTATTACAAGTGCAGCCCTAAGCATAAGGCTGAGGTTGAGGCTCCCTATCACGAGATTACTCGCGGTGGACACATCTTCTATGTGGAGATTGACGGTGATGCTACTCACAATCCGCAGGCAATAGCCGACATCGTTGACTTGATGGACAAGTACAACATTGGCTACGGCTCGGTGAACCATAACCGAAACCGTTGCATGGACTGCGGATATGAGGATGCTACCGAAGACCTGCATGAGTGTCCTGAGTGCCACGGGCACAACATCGACAAGCTGCAGCGCATCACTGGTTATCTGGTGGGTACTACCGATCGCTGGAATAGTGGTAAGCTTGCCGAGCTTCGCGACCGCGTCGTGCACAAGTAATTGAGAGTTCCAAGCTATTCCTAGCCGCTCCTTTTGTCTTATGGATAAATTGCGTGTGTTGCATATTGTGGAGGGTACAAGCGTGGACGGTCCAGGCTTGCGCACCTCCATTTACCTTGCTGGATGCCGTCACCACTGCCCAGGATGCCATAACCCTGAGTCGTGGAACGCGGCGGGCGGTGAGGAGCGCACTCTCGACGAACTGATGCAGGTAATTAGCTACAATGAAGCACCGGTAACTTTCTCGGGTGGAGACCCACTGGCACAGCCCGAAGCCGTGGCAGCGCTAGCCAAGCGCATCAAGCAGGAGACTGGCTACAACGTGTGGTGCTACACTGGCTACACATGGGAGCAGATTCAGGAGAGACCTGAACTGAAGGCTGTGATGCCATGGATTGACGTACTTGTAGACAGTCCGTTTGTACTTGCAGAGCGTGACATAAAGTTGCGTTTTCGCGGCAGTCGCAACCAGCGCCTCATCGACGTTCCAGCCACCCTAGCCACCGGCAAAATCACCCCCTGGCACGACTAATCAATGCTCAATGCCAGCGTTTGTTTACCCCTTGCTTGCAATGGTGAGGGGATAAATATTTATTGTTACATGGCGTACCGCTGATGGATGAGATAAGTTTCATCTCCACAAAAGCTCAGAATTAAAAACTTAGTTTTGGCCGAGGATGATGCTGTAGACGGCGGTAACGTCAGCGGCATTGACAGCGTTATCGTTGTTCACATCGCTGGTGGAGAGGTAGGTCTTGTTGCCGTTGAGGATGTAGTTGTAGAGCGCGGTGATATCGGCAGCATTAACCGAGCCGTCGCAGTTCACGTCGCCAAGGATGCCTCCGCCTCCAATCTCTACCCATGCGCCATTCACAAACTTCTGCGGCTTCCAGCGCTTGGTGCGGGCCATCTCAACCTGAGCATCTGTGATCTCGTTGCCCTCGACCGAGGCTTGGTCTTGGTTGTAGACATCGAAGGTTCCTTCAGCCTCTGATGTGGGTATCGTGCGCAATGTGTTAATCAGACTTGTCATCGGGGTACCTTTAATTTGATTTCGGGCGATAGTTATAAAATTCAGCGCATTACACCCCTGAAGGGAGAGAGAAGTGAGCTTGTTGCCATTACAATAAAGCATCTGTAGTGCACCGCACCCGGTCACATCAAGAGTGGTTAGAGCATTATTCTGCACATAAAGCGATGTCAAACTGGTGTTGTTTCTGCAATAGAATGTCTTCAGGGCGTTTCTGCTAGAGACGTTCAAGGTAGTGAACTTATTGTTGTCACAATTGATGGTTTCAATTGTAACAGAAATGCCTGCGAGATTAGTGAGCTGGTTGTTGCTACAATCAATATATGTGAGCGAGATACAAGACATCAAATCGTTGAGCGTGGTGATCTCATTGTTTTGACACCAAATTTTTTGCAACTTTGCATCACCACTCAGGTCAACCTTTGTCAACTGGTTGTTATAGCAACCAAGGGTCAGCAACGACGAACAGTTATTTATAAGGAGTTCTGATAAGGAACTGTTATTATATATGTTGGCTGTAAGAAGATTCGGATTGTAGCTGCAATCAACATAAGTCAAAGAGCTTTTACCACTTACCGCCAAAGAGTTCAACTTATTATTACTACAATAAATAGTCCTAATAGAATTGGGCATTTGTGGCAATGATGTAAGCTGATTGTTGGAACAATTCAAGTTGTATAGTCCAACGGGCAAAGATGGCAAAGATGTGAGTTTATTAGATTGACACTGAAGGTCGACAAGGGTACTAGGCAGTGTAGGTAGTGATGTGAGATTGTTGTTGCTGCAATAAAGGAACTTAAATTTACTTAAATAGCCCAAACCAACAAGGCTGGAGATGTTCCTTGAGCTGACATCAATATGATTGCATACATCAACATCATTGCTGTTAATATATCCTTTGGGATATCTTTCAAGCAGATAACTGCGGAAGTTAGCGTCGGGGAAATTGCTGGAATTTATTATAGCCACATAGTCGTCGCTTACACGAATCTCTTGGTCATCAACAACTGAGCCATCGAGATATACCGAGGAATTGGAATAATAAGCTCCCATTGGACTCAAAATTGTTTCTTTTCCTGAGAATGTCATGCTGCAATCTTTGATTATTTGTGTGCCATCAACACAATCAAAATCCACAGTGCCTGACTTGAAGTTCATCTTGAGCGACTGAACTGCATAACTAGAGTAACTAAACACATCTACTTTATTACAATCAAAATTAATGGTAGAGTTTGACCCTCCCTTAATGCCTGGTTTCCCAGCAGTTGTCGAACGGCACATTGTATGTAATTCTCCATCGCCAGTTATCGTGACTGCAACTCCTCCATTTATGTCAATACCGATATTGTCGCGGCTATCTACTACGACATAAGGGGCATCTTCTTTAATCACTTTGATGGTCGTGATTTTTTCCAGTTTCATGCCTTGCCCCTTTTCGGAATAGACCATACAATCGCCTTTAAGCACAATCGTCAGCCCCTCGCAACCTCGGTTGTGGATGCCATAGTCGCCACTCCCAGCTTCACGCCAAACTGTTGTATTATGTAGAGTTAAAGTTTTTGTGTCAGGATCATAAGAAGTGTATCCTTCCAAGATATCACCACCATGTATGTAATCCTTGTTGTCGCTGGTGACCTCCACACCACCAACATTGATATTATATTTTGTAGCGGCGTTTGCCATCATGCCATACAAGGCAATGGCAATAAATAAAAATAAAAGTTTCTTGTTCATAATATATTATTTTTTGGTTTCTAGTTCAAGTTCTCACCCGCGTCTTTTAAGGCGCAGCCACTTCTTACTGGTGGATGAGACAGGTCTCATCCCTACAAAAAATCAGAACTCAAAACTGAGAACTGAAAACTAATTCTGTCCGAGAATGATGTTGTAGACGGCGGTAACGTCAGCGGCATTGACAGCGTTATCGTTGTTCACATCGCTGGTGGAGAGGTAGGTCTTGTTGCCGTTGAGGATGTAGTTGTAGAGCGCGGTGATATCGGCAGCATTAACCGAGCCGTCGCAATTCACGTCGCCAAGTAGGAGGCACTCTAAATAGGCATATTCTACATTGCTGAACGTATTGTAAGGCACCTCAAGGTAAGCGCGACCCTTTTTCACGGCACTGTACATGTGGCGGAATTCAATGGGTGAGTCGCTTTCGAAGGTGCACATGTAGTATCGGTAATTGGTCTCTCCTTCGGGAAAAGTATTATTCTTGTCGCTTCCCCTGAGATAGTTCACTGGGTCATTGTGGCTGTCGGCACTGGCATCGGTGTCAATGAGATAGCGGGTATTTGGTTTCCCGACTAGTATAACGCCTTTCTCATAGTTTGATTTTACCCATTGTGTGGATTCGGTCTTGAAATAAGACTTATCTCCATTTATGGTATAGCTAGTGGCGATATATGCCTTGAGTCCATTGGGAACCTTAAATGCCAGTGGTGACGAGAACGGCCAGTATTTGTAATTTCCCAGATTTATCCATTGATTGAGGTATTTAGTGGGCATGCTGCTCCAGGCCGATACCGACTCAATCCACCTCGGGACCTGAGTGGTATTGACATACACCTTTAGATTAGGGTTGGGATTGGTGACACCATAAGCATTAGAGTAAACAGTGGTGGCTGCAGAGCTATTGAAGATTAGTTTCTCCAGCTGCGGGCAGTTGTCAAAAGCCTCCATTTGGATTACCGAGGCACTTGCTGGCACCTCAAACTCCTTAATGTTTGTGCCCCAAAAGGCGCGATAGCCCATCGTGTGCGGCTCGTAGCCTTCTTCCCAAGTGACATTCTCTAGAGCCGAACATCCCTCGAAGGCCCATCGTGGCAGATTAGTGATTTGTGCAGGGATGACCAAATTGTGCTTGGCCCAGTTTTCTCCCAATGTAAAAGAGTAGCTTCCTGCAAACACACTGTCGCCCAGAGCAACGACCTTGAAGTCCTTGTTAAGGAAATGTACCCTCAGTGGAATGTTGTCGAGATACTTAGTGTCGTCGCCATAAACGAGCCTCACAGTGCCGTCTTCAGTTTCGGTGGCATCGGTGATAACAATAAAGTTTCCCCTATTCTCGGCAAACGAAGAAAAGTCACAACCTCCAGCCTCAATTTTAGCGAAGTTTTTCCACACGTCGGCACTAAGATACTTGTTGACGCAACCAACGGGCACTTGCAGGCTCTTCAATTGACTCCCTTGGAAGGTGTTAGTTGACACCGATAGTGGATTGGATATACTGGTTTCGATATATAGGCTGCCAGCATTAGCGAATGAATTCTGCCCTATGCTCTGCACCGTGGATGGGATATTGATGCCAGCAAGCCTGAAGGCGTTGCTAAAGGCATAGTTGCCTATGTATTTTATACCGTATGGAATTATGATGTTGTAATAGTTAAGCGCATCCTGCTTATAGGCCAAGCTGTTCTCAAAGGCACCAGTTCCAATCATATAGCAAGAAGTGGGCACATTATTGAGCCATTGCCTAAAATGCAATCCCACTGGACAGCGGACAATGATCGTTTTATCTTTATCATATAAAAGTCCATTTTGCGCGCTGTAGCCATTATTATTGCTTTCTACCGTGAATTCTGTGAAATTAGCACAATCATCACACGCATTCACCACAAAATTGTTATAGTCCACTGTTGACGGCAGGTTGAGAGAGGAAATGGCTGTTGAAGCAAAAGCGCGGCGGAGAATGCGGCGTACTCCCTCTTGCAGCATGATAGAGGCAAGATTGCTACAGCCCTCGAATGCATTATTTCCAATAGTGTCGCAAGGGATTGATACTGTGGTGAGCCCTGTGCAACCCTTGAACGCAGCTGTGCCTATGGAGCGAACTGTATTCATTGAAATGGAGGTAATATCGGTGCGGTCGGTGAATGCGCTATCGGCAATCACTACGGGTCTATAATTCATATAGTCATTGATTGTAGCAGTTACTATTGACAATTTTCCACCTCTATTACCAGAGATTCCAACAACAATCATTTCAACGTTAGGCTTGGTTGAAGGCACTATACCCTTGGGTAGCGAGGAATGAACACACAAACCATAGAATATTTGCCCCTCCACATAGCTCCTGGCAACAAAATTATCGGGAATACCCGTTTCAATTTTTGAGAATGCGTTCCATTGCGTAGCCTTATACCTGTTGACCATTCCACGAGCTTCGGGCACGACCACAGTCACACCATTAGTCTTGGTTGAAGAATTGGGCGTGTAGGCGGGAGGATAATAGCACGCAAGTTTTATATTACTGAGTTTTGTGCAACCTGCCAACGCTGTATTGGCAATCAAGTTGACCGACATCATTCTAATAACAGTCAAGGACGTACAATCCTTGAACGCATTATGGCCAATAAATTCCACTCCTGTCGGCAGTGTCACAGAAGAAATATTGGTACCCTCGAACGCACTGTCGTAGATGCCCTTGAC
>JAEEGL014724624.1_pt1 | contig 25118 bp, 25 predicted proteins | sample 9134231 | NCBI WGS metagenome assembly JAEEGL01 (sample SAMN16246548, study PRJNA631951) | gut metagenome | biome: gut microbiome; feature: rumen; material: fiber-attached | host: Bos | place: Iran: Karaj | collected 2018-10 | reverse complement strand
TGACACAGGACACCTCTTTTACCGCATATTTTAGAGAGGAAAGAGACTTCCTTGTTCAGCTTTATAGCAACAACGACGAATGGGGCAGCGTCGACGGCGATGGCTACTATCCTGCCAATTCGACGGTCACCATCAGTGCAATACCGGCCGACAAATACCTTTTCGACCGCTGGGACGATGGCGGATGGCAGAACCCGCGCACATTCACGCTGACGCAGGACACCGCCTTCACGGCCATCTTCGCACCCGATCCCTCGCAAATCGGCATTGATGAAAACGGTTTGGAGCAGGGACTCACAATGTCGCCCAACCCTGTCAGCGGACTGCTGACGGTCAACATTGGTAACGGCGATAACTTTACGGTCGAAATCATCGACCTGCGCGGAACCACTTACAAACAAGACTCTTTCAGCGGCCCGACCGCAACCCTCGACATTTCCCAGTTACCCACCGGCACCTACATCGTCCGCGTCAGCACCAACAACGGCACGGCATACAAGAAACTGGTGGTGAAATAGTTTGTTGATACGTTGATATGATGATATGGGAGTTAAAGATACACTACCACCTTAACTGAAAAGCCATACCGCAACCGTTGAAATAAAAAAAAGTTTTCAACAATGTCACAAAACGGCAAAAAAATATGCATTATATAGGTGTATAGGGGAAGTCTGCATTCCCCGGCGACGGTTCAGTCAGCATTGATGGTTCTAGCCTTGCTGCCGGAATGTACGTCTACACCCTTGTGGTCGATGGAAATATTGTGGACAGTAAACGTATGATATTAACCAATTAAATGAGCATATTATGAAAAAGTCAGTAATTATTATTTCAGTTCTGCTTTGGGCGTTGGCTGCCCAGTCGCAGGACACCGTCACCTATCGTTCCATCTTCGGCGACAGCACAACTATGTGGGAGGGAATTAATGTTGATGCAGGTGGTGTGGACATCATCCTTATGACCTCCAAAGCCGATGACACGGCAGTTATTGATGGGCAGAAATATTTAGTTCAGCGTGATTACGAGGAAATATATTGGCAGCCAGGATATAGTGTTTGCGGTAGGTACTACATTCGTGAAAGCGAATCAAAAGACAAAATCTATCTCAGATATGGTTGTTATGGCGATACCACATCTGAGATACTTGTAATGGACCTTTCGCTGAAAGTGGGGGATACCCTGAATACGGGAACCTGGGCCAACTGTGCCGCTCTTGGTACAAGACCTGCACCACAGATAATGATTGATAGTATATTATATTTGGATGGAAGGAAAATGATGCGGACAAACTGTATTGCACAACACAAATACAATACTCGTATAATTAGCGACACCTTATATTTCATTGAGGGTGTCGGGCCATCTATGGGCATTGGATATCCCGTCCACGCGACAGACCCCCACTATACATCAGAAGGAATTTTATGGGCTTGTTGCCCATCTATCTGGTGTCATTTCAAAGACTCAGTATTGGATTTTCATTACACAAATTATTATTCTATAAATATGGATTGGAGCGAGGGATATGTTGTGTGTAGCTATTCGGAAATTGTTTGTTCCCTCCAAAACAACGGGAAACAACAAATAGAAGTCTATCCAAACCCGGCACAGGACAAAATCACAATCAGCGGCTCGTTTTCACCGCAGAGCAGCTACAAGATTGTCACTCTTGATGGCAAGGTGATGTCCGAAGGATCCCTGCCAAACGACAGCAACACCATTGACATAAGCAACTTCGGGAGAGGCGTTTACCTGATATGCATTGAGGACAATAAGAACAAAACCATTAAAAAGATTGTGAAACTTTGAAAAAGTCAGTACTATTGTTGTTCGTGTGCGCCGCCTTGTGTTTGTCGGCACAACGGAGTGCCCGATACGGAAGAGGATTTGCCCCGTATGGCACCTTTAGGGTCCTGACAGTTTTTGCCGATGTCGTCGATGACACTGTCAGCTATTCTTTCCCTTGGTGGCAGGAAGAAGGAGAACTTCCTGACATTCGTTCAGCAATACAACTGATATTAATTTCCACATTCCATATAGAACCACTTCCTCGACATTGTATGTGTTCAGTTTGAACGGAACGCTGATACAGGCATTCCCCATAAAATCCACTGGCGACGGTTCAGTCAGCATTGATGGTTCTAGCCTTGCTGCCGGAATGTACGTCTACACCCTCGTGGTTGATGGTAATATTGTAGATAGTAAACGTATGATATTAACAAATTAAACATCAGCAATATGAAAAGAATAATTTTTTTTATTACGACAATGCTTTGCACCCTCGGTGTCAAATCACAAAACGACTCTGTACAATATCAGTCAATCTTTGGCGACAGCCTAACAGTTTGGTATGATTTTGCCGAAGACCATTCAGGAAATTCCACCACTTTGGTTATAGGAGTACGCAATGGCGACAGTTGTATGATTGGCGGTCAAAAATACTATCGGCTTAAGCCTATGCCATATACAAGGTATAACGAGATAACACACTACTGGTACAATTTTACCAGCAATACTCTTTTCATCAGAGAATCCGAAAACAACGACAAAGTATTCCTTTTGTTTAAAATAGGCGACACCTCTTTTGTAGAAACCATACTGATGGATTTGAACCTTAACGTTGGCGACACCCTTCCGTCGATGTCACCTTTAGCATCAATCGCACCCGATGGATATGCCATCAATAAAACCGTCATTGTCGACAGTGTTTCATACGACAACGGTCTTAAAACAATATACACCAATCTGTATCATCAATCTAGATACGAAATTGATACACTGAAGTTTATAGAAGGTGTTGGACCCACTTTCGGAATAATGTATTCAATGCTGCGCAGCGATTACATTAATGAATCTTTTATAATGCTATGCCAGGAAAAAGACAGCGTATTAAATTTCCACAGCGACGGCGAAATTCCTTTCTGCTTTTATGGAGAAAATTCCGAAAATGTGAGGGAAGCCAACGATTCAAAACCTGTCATATCGCCGAATCCAGCAAGAAACATCCTGTTTATAAACAATTTGCCTGATACGAAATGGTACATCAGCCTGTATTCCCTACAAGGGACACCTTTGATGGAACTGTCTGGTAACGGAAAAGAAGAACAGTTGGACTTGTCCTTTTTGCCGGCTGGAACATATTTTCTCGTAATTCAATATCACGATAACATCATAAGGAAAAAAATAATAAAACAATGAAAAAAAATCACATTTCTACTTCTCATATCCTCTGTGCTCTGTGCAAATGCACAGGAGAATTCTCGCAACGGGAAAGAGTTTTGTCCTAATGGACTTTTCCGTGTTTTTATTGTTTTTGCCGATGTGACGGATGACACTTTATCATTTGAATTACCTGGCTGGACTGCAGGACAATTACCCATATACGCAAATAACAGGTTGTAAAGTGATACAAAACAGAAGGTTAATAAACGAATAACAGACTTTTTTGCAGGCGAAGCGCCTGCAGATCTCTGTGGACAGGAATTGCCACGAATTACCCAGGAATTTTTCATAAAAAAGGGGTAATTCGTGGTAGTTCCCGTTGTTTTTGATGACGATTAAATAACTACGGTGGGGCTACGCAGGGCGACGGATGACTACATTTGGCTACGCAGGGCGACACACCACGGCCTTTTGTTTTTGTTCTCCGCTTCGCTATCGGGACGGCCACCGGCAGTCCCTTCACATCTCGGAGAGGGGTGGCCGTAGGCCGGGGTGTGTCGCACCATAATAGCAACTTGTCAACTATCATATTAATTTGTCGCACTGGCAAGGTTTTTGTCAGGTTGTGTCGCTCCATCTTATCTTCATCAAATCAACTTGTCGCGCTGGCAAGGCAGCTTTGGGGACTTTTGGCTAAAAACCAACATATTGCGTATGTTGGTGTTTCACGGTGTATTTTAGGGTGCAAAAAAGGTGCATAGCATATACCAGCAAGGGCATATGTACAGTACTTGTACAGTATATGTACAGTATATGTACGCTTTAGAAGCGTACATATACTGTACAAGTACTGTACATATACTGTACATATGCCAGGGAATGTATACCGGAAACAACGTTTTTATACCTTGATGAATCTTGCGAATCAACGTAAAACATAAAACGATGCAACGACTTCGTTGTCAGCATTTCAGACGAACATAACCGATTCTTGGTGATATGGCCCAAAAAAGCTTGTCGGGTGTTGCGATGAAGGGCATAGGGTCAGGAAGGACGATGTGTTCCAAAAAAAAATTCAACGGCAGGGCAATTTTTTGCGGCATAATACGTTTTTTTTAAAATTTTGTATAAATAAAACCATTGTAATTATGAAGAGAATAAAAGATATGTCTGTTGGACAGATTTCACTGCTGGCGCTGCTGGCACTGCTGGCAGTGGTGACGCTGTTTTCGTCGTTCTACACCATCAAGTCGACCGAGCGCGGTGTGCTGAGCACTTTCGGGAAAATCTCGTCGGGCGTGATAGACGACGGTCTGCACGTGAAAATACCGTTCATCCAGACGGTGAAGAAGGTGAACGTGCAGCAGAAGAAGTTCGACGGCAACGAGAACTCGTACACACGCGACGTGCAGACATCGGAGGTGCAGTACACGATCAACTACGACCTGGTGCGTGAGAACGTCAACAACCTGATTAAGAACGTCGGCGACGACTATCACAACCGTATAGTGGTGCCTTTCATCCGCTCGGCGATGAAGCAGGCCTTCGGCAACTTTGCCGCCACGGAAATTGTGGAGAACCGCGACGCGGTGCGACGCGAAATAGAGAACACGCTGCGCCACACACTGGACAGCAACTATTTCCTCAACATACAGTTCCAGCTGGTGAACATCGATTTCGACGACGATTTTGAGAACGCCATCAAGGAGAAGCAGGTGGCCGAACAACAGGCACTGAAGGCCAAGAATGTGACCATACAGATTGAGGAGCAGGCCAAGCAGACCAAGATACGTGCCGAGGCCGACGCCGAGGCTATCCGCATCAAGGCAAAGGCGTTGGAGAGCAACCCAAAGCTGGTGGAATACGAGGCCGTGCAGAAATGGGACGGCAAGATGCCGCAGTATATGATGGGCAATTCGCTGCCGCTGATCAACCTGAAGTAAGCGGAAAGCGGAGAGAATACACGCCCCCGCCCTAAAGGGCCACCTCTCTAACTTAGAGGGGGAACAAACGGAGACGAAAACGTAAACGAAAAAATATTTTTGATAATTCCTGTACATTGGTGGCAATTCCTGTTTAAAAGAAAAAGCTCGCTTGCGAGCAATTAGATTTACAAGATTTACGGGACTTCGCGAGTGAAACGAGCAGGAGACATAAAAGCGGGAAACAGAAAAAATAATTTATGATAATTTCTGGCCATTGATGGTAATTCTTGTTTAAAATAATCTGCAGGCAAAACGCCTGCAGTTCTCTGTGAACACGAATTGCCACGAATTACCCGAAAATTATCATAAATAAACTGAATACTTAAGGGGCATTTCGTGGTGATTGCTGTTCTTTTTGGTGTCGCACTGGCAGGACGACACAGCGCTCCGCGTGATTGATTCCTGGACTTTCCATACAAAGGCAAATGCCTGACGGCGTAATTGCTCCACGGGGGCTGTCATATGCGGTGAAAGCCACTGTTTTTTTACTTTTGTACCCTAAAAAGATTGCTGTTTCAAAAAAAATGTGTAATTTAGCAATTTGATTCAGTGCACCGAAATCCTGCAACGTGGGTTTTAATGCATTGACTGTGTTGTAATTATATTGAATAAAAGAATAAAGATATATATATGAAAACGTTCAAAAAAAGTCTTTTGCTGCTTGCAGTTTCACTTTTTTTCGCCGCCACTGGCTTTGCACAGACAAAAAGTTTGGCCCAGAAGGCTGACGACCTTTTCAACCAGAAGCAGTATATCGCCGCCCTGCAGAAATACGAGGAGGCTTACAACAAGATTTCCTCGAACAAGACCGAGAAGAACCGCTGTTATTTCCAGATGGGCGAATGCTACAGGCTGATGAACAATTTCCCGAAGGCAGAACGTGTATACAAGCGCCTTATCAACCAGAAGTACTACACCACAGAGCCAAAGCTGTACTACTATATGGCTGAAATGTACCGCTTTGAGAACAAGTTTGACGAGGCCGACGAATACTATGGCAAATATCTGGAGCTGGTGCCCGACGACAAGCTGGCACAGCAGCGCAAGGCATCGATAATATACGTCAACCAGTTGTTTATGAACCGCACACGCCACAATATCGTGAAGCTCGAGAAGTGGTCGACGGACTTCAACGACTGGGCTCCGCGCTTTATTGGCGACGACACGACACGGCTGATTTTCACCTCGTCGCGCTTTGGCGACGACGAAGGCAAGCACGATGCTTGGACGGGTCAGGCTTTTTCGGATTTTTACACTGTCTTCCAGGACCGCAAGGGCAACTGGAGCGACGCCGTGGACAACTTTGACAAGAGCGGCAAGGTCAACTCGCCTGTGAACGAAGGTGAGGCCTGGTTCTCGCCCAACGGCAACACGGTGTATTTCTCGCGCTGCGACTCGCGCGAACACGAGACCCAGGGCTGCTATGTATATTTCTCGAAAAAAGGCGGTGCGTCGCTTGACGACAAGCCTGGCCGCAAAGGCAAGAAGGACGACAATGCCGACGCCAACGGCGAATGGTCGGAGCCGATAAAGATCAACCTGGGCGACACGATGTACAACTACCTGTACCCCACCCTGTCGCGCGACGAACTGACGATGTATTTCTCGTCGGATATGCCCAACGGCTATGGCGACTACGACCTTTGGATGGCAACGCGCAAGTCGGTGGACGACGATTTCGGCACACCGGTGAACCTGGGCGGCACGCTGAACAGCGCCGGCCGCGAGGTGTTCCCTACACTGCGCAACGACTCGACACTCTATTTCTCGTCGAACGGCCTGCCCGGCGTCGGCGGTCTTGACATTTTCCGCAGCGCCAAGAACGGCCGCAAATGGTCGACACCCGAGAACCTGGGCATTCCCATCAACTCGTCGTATGACGAGATGAGCATTGTTTATTATCCCGAAAGCAACCACTATATGATGGAGCGCGGCTACTTCTCGTCGAACCGTCCCTTTGACGACCCGCACAACAGGAAGACCGACAAGAAGGGCAAGAAGGTGCCCCCCATCAACGACGACCTGTTCTATTTCGAGCTGCCTCCGCTGCTGTACAGCATAGAGGGCACGATACGCGACGAGAAATCGATGCAGTTGGTTGAGAACGCCAAGGTGCGCATCGTGGGCTCGGACGGTTCGGAATACGAGGCCTACACCAACAAGCAGGGTTTCTACCGTTTCGGCGTGGAGCAGATTATGCGCAACGTGGTGTACAAGATGTATGTTTCGAAGGTTGACTATTTCACCATCGAGGGCTCGGAGAGCACCTGCGGATACAACACCGACAAGGACATTGTGCACGATTTCCGCCTGGAGCCGGTGCCGAAACAGCCTGTGGTGCTGCCCGAGATACGCTACGACCTGGCCAAGTGGGACCTGAAAGAAGAGTTTATGGACTCGCTGATGGACCTTTATCTGGTGATGGTCAACAATCCCAACGTGGTTGTTGAACTGCGCGCCCACACCGACTGCCGCCCCTTCCTGGGACTTACCAACGACACGCTGTCGCAGCGCCGTGCACAGTCGGTGGTGGACTATCTGATTTCGCGCGGCATAGAGCCTGAGCGCCTCGTGGCCAAGGGATATGCCGAGCGTGTACCCCGTACGCTGGACCGCAATATGACCATCCGCATCGACGGCAAGCCCTATTCGTTTGCCGAAGGCACAACGCTGGATTGCGACTATATCAACCATATGAACGACAAGGGTCGCCAGGAAGCAGCCCACCAGCTGAACCGCCGTTTGGAGTTCCTGATTCTGCGCACGGACTATGTGTCGAAGAAGCTCATCAACAACCTGGCTTCGGACACGCCGACAGTGAAGCGCACCGAGGACGGCAAGGTGATAGACCTTGTGAACACACCGATACCGGAGAGCGACTACAAGCCCGAGATTATCCACGACGAGGGTACTATACCGGCGACGATGATTTCGTCGGCAAAAGGCGAGATACAGTGCATCGTCAACGGCTCAATGATGCCGATGCTCATCGACGAACGTTATGCCGAGCCGATAGCCATTTCGTGGGAGGAGGCTATGAACTTCCTCTACCAGCGCCGCATCAACAAAGAGGACTTCCCCGACCGCGACAATGCCTTCGACAAGGAGGGCAACATACTTGACAAGACTACCATCATCTTCAAGGAGATGCAGATAGGACAGAAACATCTGTTCAACGTCGAAGTGGTTGTCGTCAAAGGTGTGGACTACAAGTTTATCATCAACCGCGAGGGTCTGGGCCGCTTTGGAGCCTACCAGTTCGACAAGCAACGCGGCAAGCTGGAGTTTGAGGACTGACCCCAAAAAAACGTCTGTTATGTCTGTCGCTGACAACTCCGCCCACAACGACGGAGACCTGCTGCTGACCATCCTGGGTCCTACGGCTTGCGGCAAAACAGCGCTGGCCGTGGCTGTCGCCGACAGGCTGGACGGTGAGATTATCAGTGCCGATTCGCGACAGGTGTTCCGCGGTATGGACATAGGCACCGGCAAGGATTTGGACGAATATTGTCTGGAGGGGCACAGCATACCCTGCCACCTCATCGACATTCGCGACGCCGGCGAGGAATACAACCTGTATCAATTCCAGAATGACTTTATTGCCGCCTACAACGCAATAAGGCAGCGCGGCCACAGACCAGTGATGTGCGGCGGAACAGGGATGTATGTGGAATCGATTGTGCGTGCCTACCAACTGCCCGACGCACCAGTGGACGAAAACTACCGTGAGGAGCTGCAGAAATATACGGACGAGGAACTGACCGACCGACTGTCGACATTGGTGAAACTGCACAACCACACCGACACCGAGACACGCGACAGGCTGCTGCGCGCTCTGGAGATTCAGGAGTTCAAGCAACAGCACCCGGAGGCTTTCACACACCTGCCACAAATGCGCCATATAGTGGTTGGTGTCAGCTTTCCGCGCGAAGTGGTGATTGAACGCATAGGCACAAGGCTGCGACAGCGTCTGGAAAACGGGATGGTTGACGAAGTGCAGCGACTGCTCGACGCCGGAGTGCCGAAAGAGCGTCTGCTGAAGTACGGCCTGGAATACAAGCACGTTGCGCGACACCTGACGGAGGACTACCCGTATAAGACTATGTATGAGAACCTTTACACCGACATACGCCGTTTTGCAAAAAGACAGATGACCTGGTTCAGACGTATGGAGCGCAACGGTGTGACGATACACTGGATTGACGGTCAAAAGGAGCTGAAATCGAAAACAGAAGAAGTTCTGCAACTATATTTTCAGGCAGGAAACGCAAAATCAGCATCTTGAAATACCAAATAATTTTTTTAACATAATTTTTTGGCATTTAGTGCAATAAATTAACATTTCGGCATACTAAAACGAAAAAAGTTGCGTAGATGTTTGTCCAAATAAAAAAAACATTGTATCTTTGCAATTTGAAATTGAAGTCGAACTAAAACAAGCATTATCGAACAGGATTATCAGTTATTTGTAAACCAAAACATTAGGAGGTTATTATGGATGTAACAACTTGCACACTCACAGACAATGAGTTGATTTTAGGTTACAAAGAAGGTGATTATTCGTGCTTCGAAGTATTACTTTCAAGGTACCAAAGCAAAGTCTATGGCTATATTTTCAGTGTAGTCAAGGACAAGGATGTCGCTGACGACATCTTTCAGGATACCTTTTACAAAGTAATATATACTATCAATTCCGGCTATTACAAGGATGAAAACAAGTTCATCCATTGGGTGATGCGCATCGCCCACAACCTTATTGTCGACTATTTCCGCCGTTTGGGGAAAATGCCCGTTGTGCCCAACCGTCCGGACTGCGATGTTGTTGACACACTGAAACTGCACGATGACAACATTGAAAGAGAGATTATAAAGAAACAGACCAGCGCAAATGTACGCAAACTGGTCAAGATGTTGCCGCCCGAGCAGCGCCGAGTGGTTATACTGCGTCACTATGGCAAGTTGGACTTCAAGGAGATAGCAGAACGTACAGGTGTAAGCATCAACACTGCCTTGGGCAGAATGCGTTATGCCATCATCAACCTGCGCCGTCTGGCAAAGGAGCACAATATGTACGTGGAATTCTGATAAAGAATTGTGTTTAATATAATTATAGTAGGAAAACCCTTCCAGTTCGGAAGGGTTTTATTTTCTTCTTTCCAAGTCGATGTAGACTGGCAAATGGTCGCTGTAGCCGCCAAGGTAGCGGATGCCAAGATAGGTGCGGAAAGTCTTCTGGCTTAGGTTCTTGCCGTCATCAATGAGCAGGAAGCCTGCATCGAAGGCCCTGCCTCTCTCCGACCGCAGTCGCAACGGGCAGACAGTATCCGCAACAGCGAGATTATGCGAGACAATGATTTGATCGAGAAAGGACCAGTAGCCCTGATAGTTGTACGAACCACGCTGGTCGCTGTCTGCCATAAGATTAATGAAACGGCCATCATTGTTGCGCATCAAAGCGTTTCTGATTTCGGGCTCGTCGGGCGCAACATTGAAGTCGCCCATAGCTATGATTGCCGCCGAAGGATGGGCAGCGGCGACAGTATCCATTATATATCGCAGTCTTTTTGCCACCGAAAAACGCCAGCGGTCATTGTCACTGCTGCGTTTCGATGGGAAATGATTGACAAGAATCACCAGGGTATCGCCTTGATTCGTAGCGCCCTCGACGAGCAGAATATCGCGAGTATAGAAATTCTGGCTGCTGTCGCTGACACAAATATTCCGAGAGAAAAACGGCTGGAAAAGGGTGCTGCGGTAAAGCAGTGCATTGTCGATGCCACGCCGGTCGGGAGAGTCGTAATGGACTGCGTCGTAGCGGAAATTCCTTAACGAAGTGCCACGGCACAGGTCGCGCAAAACCTTGTCGTTCTCCACTTCAGCGAGACCAACGACAAGTGGCATTTGCAGCGCACCGCCAGTATTTTCGCCAACGGCTATGATGGTCTGCGCTAAATGGTTTTGCTTGCTCCTATAGCGATTCTCTGTCCAATGGTATTGGCCCTGCGGAGTAAAATCGTCGTCATTGCGCGTACTGTCGTCCTGTGTGTCGAAAAGGTTCTCTACATTCCAGAAAACCAGACGATAAGAGTCCTGTGCATAAGCAAAGGAATATGTTAAAGACAGTATCGATAAAAACAAAAATGTTAAAAAACGCATTTGACGCAATAAATGTATATTTTTTCAGTTTATAGGGCGAGAATTATTCCTGACAAGGGTAATCGAAAATTAGATTTTGTTCAACTTAATAATGTGCTTATGATGCAGACTTACGATTTCAAAAAGGGTCAGAGATCCTTGAGCACAAATACATCTTCGGAATCTGCAAGCACCGTACAACCATCCGACAGGGTGATTCAGAACATACTGAACTTTGCGCGCTGCGTACAGTCCGTGAATGTCAGAAATGTGAGAATCAAGTTGTACTTAAATTAAAAAAAAAGCGGCAAGAGTATTCTTGCCGCTTTTTTCTTATAGTTTTTCAACCCATTCCTTGATGTGCTGCTCCTCGGACAATCGGCATACAAGAAGCGACTTGTCGCGATAGGCAACAAGGTAGCCGTCCAAGCCTTCGACAATGGCCTCGACACCGTCTTCGACATTGACGATGCTGTTCTTTGTCGCGGTGACAATGGTTTTGCCCCGGCGGGCATTGTTGTCGGCATCCTTGTCGACGTGGGTGAACAGCGAACCCCAGGTTCCGATATCACTCCATCCGAATTCGGCAGGGATGGTAAACCTGCTGCGAGCCGGCTCCATAACACCATAGTCGATTGAGATATTCTGACATTCAGCAAATTTACGATTAATGAATTCCTGTTCGGCAGGAGTTCCAAAGATGCCTTTGCCTTGGTCGAAAAGTGTTGCCATTTCGGGCAAGAAAGTACGGAAAGCACCGAGGATACCCTGAAGCGACCAGATGAATATGCCAGAGTTCCACAAATAGTTGCCTGCAGCGACAAATGCCTTGGCACGCTCCAAATCTGGCTTCTCTTTGAAACCTTCGATAGCAGTGACCTTGCCCTCTTCACAGCATCCTGCAGGGAGTTCGATGTATCCATATCCCGTTTCGGGGCGGCTGGGCTTGATGCCTATAGTCAACAGCGCATCGCGATGATCTGGCTGACCGACAAAGTCAAAGCCCGTAGAGATCGTCCTCTGGAAAGCAGTTTCATTTAAAACCAGATGGTCGGCAGGCGTGACAGCAATGACAGCGTCGCTGCACAGCGACTGAATGCGATAACTGGCATAGGCGATGCAGGGAGCCGTGTTGCGGCGCATAGGCTCACACAGCACCTGGTCGGGGTGCAGTTCGGGAATATGTTCAAGTACAGCCTCTTTATAGGCAGCGTTGGTAACAACAAGAAAGTTTTCTGCCGGAACAATAGGAAGGAAACGCTCAAAAGTACTCCTTATGAAACTCTTGCCGGTACCAAGAATGTCTAGGAACTGTTTGGGGTAGTTGTTTTTGCTTAGGGGCCAAAAGCGGCTGCCGATGCCACCGGCCATTATAATACAATATTGGTTGCTCATAGTATGTAGCATTGGGTTTGAAATAATTTTGCAAAAATACGAAGTTTTTTGCTATCGGCAAAGAAATATGCATTGACAAACAAAAAAAGACCGCATACAAATGCGGTCTTTTTTTTGCGGAATAATATTCCGTTGCTTTTGCAGTGTTGAGATTATTCAGCAACAACAGCTTCGGTCTCGGCAGCAGCCTCTTCAGCCATACCTTCGACAGCCTCGGTAGCATCTTCAGCAACCTCGTTAACGACCTCTTCGGTAGCCTCAACGGCAGCGGTGGTGTCTTCGGTAGCAGCGGCGTTACCGTTGCAAGCGACGAATGAGAACATAGCAACAACTGCTAATGCAAAAAATACTTTCTTCATTTTGTTGTAATTTAAATTGGTTATTAATTTAATGTTGTTTTCTTCTGTTTTCGGATGGCAAAAGTACTACATTTTTTAACTATAGAAGAAAAAAAAACTTTAAAAATTCTTAAAAATCTTATTATCCTCTATCTTTCAATCTATTACAAACAAATAAACATTTGTAACAGTGGTTGAAATATGTTGTTTTTTACTGAAAAAATGCTTAAAATTTAACAATTTCGGGCATAAAAATTATGGTATAGGAACGATGCCACCAAAGCCCATAAATGCCATTGCCAAAATACCGGCAGTTACAAGGGCAATGGGAACGCCCTTCATTCCTTTAGGCACTCCTGTAAGTTCCATTTGTTCACGAATACCAGCGAAGATAACCAATGCCAAGGTAAAACCCACAGCGATGCTGGCAGAGTAGATGATGCTCTGCATCAAGTTCATCTCTTTCTGTATCACAAGAATTGCTACACCAAGCACAGCGCAGTTGGTAGTAATCAGTGGCAGGAATACACCGAGAGTCTGATAGAGAGCCGGAGCGATTTTCTTAAGCACAATCTCGACCATCTGAACCAATCCTGCAATGACGAGGATATAGGCTATTGTTTGAAGATAAACAAGGTTGAAGGGTTCAAGCAGAAACGTGTAAATGAGATATGTGACCAACGTGGCCAGCAACATCACAAACAGGACTGCACCACCCATACCCAGCGAACTCTTGACATCTTTCGACACACCTAGGAACGGGCAAATACCCAGAAACTGGGCCAAAACAACATTGTTTACAAAGATTGCACCAATAATAAGCGCAAAAGGACTTAGAGGATCCATATTGTTCTATTTATTTGTTTTACAATAATAAAAGCCGTCTGATAGTGAGGCAATATCCACACATATCAAACGGCAAAATTACACATTGTTTTTAAACTGTGCAAATTTTTTTCGCACAGTACTACAAACAATGTTCTCGAAAACTATTCTTTAGGCTCTATCCAACCTATGACATCGCCTTTTTTGACCATAGACCCCTGTTTTGCACAGGTATCGGCCAAACGACCGCTGACAGGTAACGTGACTGGCATCATTGCGTAGCTAGCTTGGATGGTGCAAAAAGTATCGCCTTCCTTGTATTCGCGTCCCGGAGCCGGAGGAATCGACTTGTCATCAAAGTCTATCTCCCACAGCACTTGACCAGTGGCAGTAGCCACAACTGGCGTTGCATTGCGGTAACGCTCCTTCATATAGTTAGGCATTGTGCCCGGTTCTGCGCTCTGTGCTGCCGGGGCAGCATTGCTCTCAGCACGTAACTTCTCGACTTCTTTGTAAAAACGGTCTTTGGCTATGCCGCTCTTGTAGTCACGATACTGGCGGTCGTGCATTGCCAATTCAAAGAGTTCCTCGTCGTCCTCGCCACGATCCCAGCCGTTCTCTTCCATCTCTTTGATGTATTCAGGAAGAGCGTCGGGATAGGCATCCTGCGGCACACCGTCATAAAACTCTAGGCCTTGCTGTTTGGCCAGTTCAACTATTTCGGGTGCCAGCGGACCAGGCAGTTTACCAGCCTTGCCAAGAATCATATTCCAACTGTCCTTGTCAATCTGACTAAAGCGAGGTTTGCCCTGCGCCAGCGACAGAAGGTTCATAACTGCTATATTCTTGGTATACTGGCTAAACGGAGTCACCAACGGGGGATAGCCAAGCATCGGCCATATATATTCGACCTCTTGGAAAAGCTGAACGGTCAATTCCTCGAAGCTCACCTCTGGTTTTCCACTTTTCTTGAGAGCCATATTGATGGCACCGTGTACACCTTTCAAGTCGCTCATCATCGAGCCCATCATACCGCCGGGCAGTCCGCAGCCCACCAGCAGTGACGAGCTGATGCGGTTGGCAGGATTGATGTAGAGTCCAAGGAAATCATCAATAAATTCCTGCGTCAACCTGCGAGCTTCCATATAGGCATCCATATTGATGTCCTTAACTTGGAAGCCTGCGTCTTTCAGCATAGCCTGGACAGAAATAACATCCGGATGTACCATACCCCACGACAGAGGTTCCATAGCGCAATCGATGACATCGGCACCAGCCTTGGCGACTTCAAGGGTCGATGCCATAGAGAGCCCCGGACCCGTATGACCGTGATACTGAACCACAATATGCGGATACTTCTTCTTAATCTCATACACAAGCTTGCCCAATGTGGCAGGACGGCCAACGCCGGCCATATCCTTCAAGGCTATCTCGTCGGCACCGAATCCAACAAGTTTGTCCACGATGTCCATATAATATTCAACGGTATGGACAGGTGAATGGGTGATGCTGAGAGCAGCCTGACTGATCATTCCTGCCTCTTTGGCATATTTCACCGACAACTCAAGGTTGCGTGGGTCGTTGAGACCGCAGAACGAACGCATAATATCAACACCCTGGGCCTTTTTGACTTTCGGCATTAGACGGCGCACATCGGCAGGCACACCGTACATACGAAGACCGTTCAATGCACGTTCCAGCATATGAGTCTGAATGCCAGCCTTATTAAACTCTTTGGTCCAGGCACGGACAGCCTTATTGGGATTCTCACCATACATAAGGTTTACCTGTTCAAAGGCTCCGCCGTTGGTCTCGATGCGGTCAAAACAACCCATTGCCACAATGACGGGCGCTATTTTTGTAAGCTGATCGACACGCGGCTGATATTTGCCAGACGACTGCCACATATCTCTGTAAACCAAACTGAATTTTATTTCTTTGGACATATTCTTAATATTGCTTTCTATGTATATATGTGTATATTAGTGCTTTGCAAAAATAAACAGAAAAAATTTCGCACACAAAGATACATAAAAAAATTGAACATCTGTGTATTCAGAAAAATATATTCTTTTAAACTTCAAACACAATTAGTTTCCGTACTGGAATTCTTCATTCCCATTGCCATTTCAACACGCCACAAAACATAGACGTATTACTGAGAGCATCCTGTCATTCAAGCATTTTTTTGCAAAAAAGTACTTGCAGAAGTTGCGGAATCAATAATATTTAGTAAATTTGCATCGTTGTCACAATGACAAAATTGTCGACAAAAACAACGATAAAAAACTTATATCCATAAATTTAAAGAATTAAAACAACGTTAAATATCCATTGATTATGAAAAAAATTCTTTTAATTGTAATGGCAGCACTGCCGCTTATTTTCGCTTCCTGCGCAGGCAACGAAGCCAAACTTAATGCCGCCAACGAGCGCGCCGACTCGCTGCAGTCCGTCATCGATCAGAAGGACGGTGAAATTGACGCCCTTTTTGAAGTTTTGAGCGACATTGAGAACGACCTGACCGAGATTTCATCACGCTACAGCAAGGTCGCATCCCTGCGTCAACAGCACCCCGAGCGCAACGCCAATGTCAAAGGTCAAATCACAGACCAGTTGGCTGTTATCGAAAATATGATGTCGCAGAACAAAGCCAAGATTGCCTCGCTCAACAGCAAGATCTCTAGCCTCGGAGCCGAAAACTCCAAGCTGCAGAGTTTCGTAGAAAGCCTCAATGCCCGCATCGAAGAGCAGGAAAATCAGATCAACACCTTGACAAACGAACTGTCTATCAGCAAGGAAACCATACGCAAACTCTCCGGCAATGTCAGCGAGCTGACACAGTCGAATCAGGAGAAAGACGCCACCATCGCCAAGCAAGCTGAAGAGATGGCCTATCTCGCCGACCAATCGCACAAAGCCTACTATGTGGTTGGCAACTACGATGTATTGAAAGAGAAAGGCATTGTCAACAAGGAAGGCGGTCTACTCTTCAAGAGCCAGAAAGCCACCAACAATGTCAACGTCAAGAATTTCAATCTGATTGACAAGACCAAGGTGACCACCATCGACATCAATCTGCGCAAAGCACGTCTCGTTTCCAACCATCCGAAGGATTCGTATGAAATCGTTTATGACGAGGCCGACAGCAAGCTGGCCAAACAGCTTATCATCAAGGATGTCGCCAAATTCTGGTCGACCACCGATTTCCTCATCATCTCGACCAAACGCTAATCAGCATTTGAATGTATAACAGCAAGCGGTGTTCCGGAACACTTCGGGACACCGCTGTTGTTTTTTATGCATTTAAAAAAATATTTGTATTTTTGCATCCGCAAAACAATGCAGGGGTACTTGACCTGACAACGCGCAGGCCTCTGATTTTAAGGAGGAAACCCCCTTTAACAAAACAAGAAAATGTCATACAAAGACTCAGTAATAATCTATTCCGGCGGACTTGATTCGACCACCTTGCTCTACGAAGAGCGGTCGCGAGTCGCACTTGCCGTTACCTTCGACTATGGCAGCAACCACGCGATACGTGAGATTGCTTGCGCCAGTCACCATTGCGCTCTGCTTGGAGTGGAGCATTTGGTGATAGATTTGGCTTTTATGAAGAAGCATTTCAACTCATCGCTGCTTAATGGTGCCGACGCTATCCCGAGCGGCAATTACGACGAGTATAATATGAAGAGCACCGTGGTGCCATTCCGAAACGGCATAATGCTTAGCATTGCCTGCGGATTAGCCGAAAGCCGTGGGCTCAAACGTGTGCTTATAGCCAACCACGGAGGCGATCACGCCATCTATCCCGACTGCCGTCCTGCATTTGTAAATGCTATGGACAGCGCTATGAAGGCCGGCACTTACGACGGTGTCCAACTGGCGGCGCCATACACCAACCTGACCAAGGCCGACCTTGTGCGTCGCGGCGTAAAGTTGGGTATTGATTATGGTCGGACCTATTCGTGCTATCGTGGAGGTGAACAGCACTGCGGCACTTGCGGCACCTGCACCGAACGCCGTGAAGCATTCCTCAAGGCTGGTGTCAATGACCCTACAACATACGAAAAATAAGGCTTATGTATTACGTAACGAAACAGATAGAGGTCTCGGGAGCACACCGGTTGGAGTTGGACTACCCGAGCAAATGCACCCAACTGCACGGCCACAACTGGCAAATCACCATCTACTGCAAGAGCCGCGAGTTGGACAAAAACGGGATGGTCGTGGATTTCTCCAAGATTAAAAGCTGCATAACTGACAGGCTTGACCACCAGGTCATAAATGATATTATAGGTTGCAACCCTACGGCCGAAAATATTGCCCGCTGGTGCCAGCAGCAGGTACCCAACTGCTATCGTGTAGACGTGCAGGAAACCGCCGGAAACACTGCAACATACGAAATTGACGAGCAGTGAAAGTCAACGAAATATTCTATTCATTGCAGGGCGAGGGCTACCACAGCGGCACGCCTGCCGTTTTCATCCGCTTCAGCGGCTGTAATCTTCTTTGCCCCTTCTGCGACACGCAGCATAATAGCGGACAGGAGATGACCGAGGATGAGATTGTGGCCGAAGTCGCTCAATTCCCCGCCCGTTTGGTGGTCGTTACAGGCGGTGAGCCGGCCCTGCAGCTCACCGCATCGCTTGTAGACAGGCTTCACGCCAAGGACAAGTTTGTCGCTGTCGAGACCAACGGCACGCGCCCGTTGCCGGAGAATGTCGACTGGATAACTCTCTCGCCCAAGGATGCTTTTGTCGGTCCGCAGGCTGCTCCGGTGCTCAACCGTGCCGACGAACTTAAGGTGGTTTTCGATGGTGTCAATGCCCCACAGGACTACTCTCAAATAAATATAACCCATCGCTTTCTGCAGCCTTGCGACCACGAAAGCGACAATGCTGATTATTACGCCCGTAATGCCGGGGTGATACGTTCAGCCATCGAATACATCAAACAACATCCCCACTGGCGCCTCTCATTACAGATACACAAGGTGCTGGAGATTAGATAAAGTGGTTTATGGTTAGATACATCCTTCCGTCTGCGCCAAGCATCCGACCAGCAGCGCCACCGCACATATCGTCAGGGTCTTGATGGAATTGCTTATGGGCGTATTGAATTTATTATTGGATGTAGGGTGTCATAGTCCACAAAGTCGACCTGCTTGCCGTAGGTAGCCAACATAGCGCGAGTCTCTGCGTTTTGCTCCTCTTCTGGCAGTTTGGCCACTTTCTTGACCAGAAGCGACATCATAGCGCGGTATTTGAGACCAAGCTTTCTATAGTCAATGGCTCCGCGGAGGTGGAATATCCTCGTCTCATCGTAGAATTGTTCAGGGATTTGCGCCTTAAGAGACTTCCTGATATTGGCGATATTGGCCTCGTCGGTGGGGTCGGCTAGGCCGACGGTGGCCACGACCAGTTTCTGTTCTGGTGACATCCTGCCGACGGTCTTCTTCAATCCTGTAACACCTCCAGCGTAAAGGCTGCCGAGATATATAATTTGGTCATAATCGTCCATATTCTTTGCCTCTTCGTAGTCAATAGCAGCCAAGCCTGTCAACTCTGAGAGTCGGATGGCGTATCGTTTGGCCGACCCATAGCGGCTGCCATATATGATTATTTTCTTCATTGTCTCAATGTGTTTATTGTTTGCGCATAGCGTCAACGTATTGATTGAGCGTGTGTAATTTATATTTCTTTTTCATAATCCCAAATTGCATTCGACGGGTTGCCATTCTCGTATTTGATATGGATGTTTTGGCCGACGTGGAACTTTTTGAGCGTTTTGGAGCGCCGCAAGTGTAAATCGTCCGTAAACACTGAATCTCCTACACGGTATTCGAAATAGACAGGCGTACCCAAACGGTAGACGGGCTTACCAAACTTGGTGATGACTGCCTCGGTTTCGACAGGGTTTTTGTTCACCCGGCTCCTCTGAATCTGCTGGTAGGTAATTTGGCACACAATACATAATGGCAAAACCACGACGAAGACAGCGAGGACTAACCAGTTCCAAAAGACCTTCATCCATTCGAGGACGGACTTCGGCTTGCGTTTTTTGACCTTTGTCGGGTTCGGGTAGTTGGGCTTGCGGTTGATGTTATGTCCCATTGTTTTGTGTTTATTGTTTGACTTCAATTTGTTGTCTCAACCGTTCAGGTTTACCTGATATTAATTGTTTTAGCCAAATAACTTAAACAGTCGTCGTGCATTGTCTGTCGTTGCATCGACCACTTCATCAAAACTGATGCCTTTGATTTCCGCAACCTTTTGGGCGACGATGCTGACGTATGCGCTCTCGTTGCGCTGACCTCGGTAGGGAACGGGGGCAAGGTAGGGTGAGTCGGTCTCGAGGACGATGCTCTCAAGCGGCAGGGCGCTGACAATGTCGGGCAATGCCGACTTCTTATAGGTCACTACGCCGCCAATACCTATCAAGAAACCCATTTCTACTGCCCGTTGCGCATCTTTCAGCGTTCCGCTGAAGCAGTGCATTATACCCCTGCCGTTATAGTTGCAACGTTCCAGCAGGCAGAACACTTCGGCGTATGCATCGGTTTCAGCGTTGCCGTCCTTGCCGTTACGCAAGTGCAGCACTATTGGTTTGTCAAGTTCCCGACTCCATTCCATCTGTCGCTCCAAAGCGTCAATCTGCAGCTTGCGATAGGTTGTGTCCCAGTAGAAATCGAGGCCCACCTCGCCTATGCCTATGTATTTGTAGGGATTGGAGAACAGTTTGTCGTGTGCAATTTCGAGGTCTGACCGATAGTTTTCGCCCACCGACGTAGGATGCAGCCCCATCATCTGGCGAAAAAGGTCGGGGCGCGATGCTGCAAGAGCCTCCTGAAGGTCATAGCTTTCGCCGTCGATGGCTGGCAGTAGCATCAAACCGACACCTGCTTTCTCAGCACGCGAAACAACCTCGTCGCGGTCAGCGTCGAACTCCTCGGCATAGATGTGCGAATGGGTGTCAATCAACATTTTTTTGATGTTTTATCCTTGATGGTTTCCGTCAGCAGATCATAGAGCTGCAGCAGCTTGGCATCGTCAGCTATCAGCCTGCGCTGACCGTCGATAGTCTTCTGGTCGCGGCGTCGTGCCGGTCCTGTCTGTTGCTGCCACAATCCGCCTTGTTTTATTTTTTCCGCAGTCATTGTAATAAGCGGATGCAGTATCTCAAAAGGTATATCGTGCTGCAGCAAAATATCCTGTGCCAACGCATTGATAGCATTGCCGAAATTATTGGTCATCACCGCCGCCAGATGTAGCCATTGACGCTGAACCGTATCAACACGATAAATATGAGAGGAAACAGGTTCCAAAAGTTCACGTATCGAGGCCTCCACTTCTGATGACGAGCCCTCGATACAGAATGGCAGTTCGCTGTAATTCATTGCAACATCACGTATGAATGTCTGCGGCGACCAGACAACGCCGTGCTTGCGGCTGATGGGCTGAAGCACACGCAGCGACACCGAGCCGGCAGTATGGAGCACCATAGCGTCACGCAGTTTCAGGTCAAGTGCCAGGTCGAACAAAGCATCGTCGGACACCGCCAGGATATAGACATCGGCAGTGGGATAAAGAAGATTAAGCCTATCGACAGGCTCGGCAAAAACCTGGTTGGCAAGAGCTTCCGCGTGGTCATATTCGCGCGACCATATCTGCAGGATCTGATGTCCCGCATTGTATAAAGCTTTGGCAAGATGCGTAGCCACGTTGCCCGAACCGATAAATGTGACTGTTTTCATTCCGTGCTGTTTTTAACAAAAAAAAGGACAGGACAGCAAACGTCCGGTCCTTTGATTTCATTTTTTGAATGGTGATACTAATATTCGTCCTCTTGGAAGAAGAAATCTTCTTTTGTGGGATAATCGGGCCAAATGTCTTCGATGCTGTCGTAAGGTTCTCCTTCATCCTCAATTTCCTGAAGATTCTCAATAACTTCCATAGGTGCTCCCGTACGTTGCGCATAATCAATCAACTCTTCCTTATTTGCCGGCCAAGGTGCATCTTCGAGTTTTGAGGCTAATTCTAGTGTCCAATACATAATACTGTCGTTTTTATTTTCAAAATACTATTAATCTGCTACTTATCTCTAAATAGCACATCCAATACTTTTTTCTTAACGTTGTCTATTGTCAAATATTATTCAGCACTCCAAAAATTTTCTTTTTTATTATCCAACAAAAGCACATACCTCGATATAACAAACAGATAATCAGATAATCTGTTGACGAATTGAAGAAGTTTTTCTTCTTCGTCGATACTAACAATTTCCCTTTCGGCGCGACGGCATACGGTACGAGCTATATGCGCCTGGGCAGCATCGATGCTGCCGCCGGCAATAACAAAACTGTTGAGTTTCGGCAAACTCTCATCCATCTCGTCTATCCAACTTTCCAACTGTGCTGTGGCCGTATCGTCGAGTTGCGGCATCTTCTTGCGAGTTTCCCCGTCTTCGGTGGCGAGCAGTGTCTGTATTACAAACAGCTGGTTCTGTGTCCATTTCAGCTGTCTGTAGCGCTGTTCGTAACGTTCGCGGATGTCAAAAGGTATTTCGAGATCTATTGCCTTGGCAAGCATCATCTCGGCAAGCATACCGACGTGCGAGTTAAGTTCGTCGACCGTCCCGTATGCTTCGACGCGCGGGTCGCATTTCTTCACTCGACGCCCACCTATCAGCGAGGTTGTGCCTTTGTCGCCTGTTTTCGTGTATATCATTGTCAATAAGGATTAATAAGCGAAATGGCTCGAACGCTGTTTTCAGGTAGTCATTCCAGCCATCAGAGCGACATTATGTCAAACTCTTTCAACGCTTTTTACTTCAGGGATAACTTTCTTTATTGCTGATTCAATGCCCTGTTTGAGAGTCTGCATAGCGTGCGGACAGCTGCCACAGTGACCCTGCAGGCGTACCATAACAACACCCTCGTTGGTCATATCCACATATTCCACATCGCCACCGTCCTGCTGCAGGTAGGGGCGAATCTGGGACAATGCGTTCTGAACTTTCTTTTCAATTATTGCTTTCTGTTCGTCAGTCATTTATATTGGGTTTTAGGGATTATAGCATTAATGGGGTTAATGTCGACGACTCACTTGCGTTTGCAGATTTCCTTTATGGTGTTTTCTGCCAAGCGGTCGAAGGCCTCACTTTCAGGTGTCGGCGTGTCGCTCCACAGTGCCACAGGCTTGCCGTTGTCGCCACTCTCGGCAATGCTTTGCACCAGCGGTATCTCGCCAAGCAGCGGTATGCCCATCTCTTTCGACAGTCGGCTGCAGCCTTCCTTGCCGAAGATGTAATACTTGTTGCCCGGCAGCTCGGCAGGCGTGAAATAGGCCATATTCTCGACAAAACCCAGCACCGGGATGTTGATGTTGGGATTCTGGAACATCTCCACTCCGCGCACCACGTCGGCCAAAGCCACCTTCTGGGGTGTGCTGACGATGATGGCACCGCTGACAGGCAGCGTCTGTGCTATGGTCAGCTGTATGTCGCCCGTTCCCGGGGGCATATCGACAACAAGGTAGTCTATCTCGCCCCACCACGTCTCGGTGAGCAACTGCTTCAAGGCACCGCTGGCCATAGGGCCGCGCCAAACCATAGCCTTGTCGGGGTCCACCAGGAAGCCGACAGACATCAGCTTGACGTTGTACTTCATAATCGGAGTCATATAAGTCTTGCCATTGTGCTGCTCGCCATAGATGTCGTTCTCCGTGATATTGAACATAATAGGAATCGAAGGACCATACACGTCGGCATCGATCAAACCCACCTTGGCGCCGGTCTTGGCCAGCGACACGGCCAGATTGACAGCCACCGTCGATTTGCCCACGCCGCCTTTGCCACTGGCCACGAGAATGGTGTGCCTGATGTTGGGGAACATCTCCTCAGGCTTGGGTTGCTCCACTTTGCGCGAAGTCAGATTGACCTCCACCTCCGCATTGCGGTCCACGTACTCGTGTATGGCGTTGATGCAGTCCTCTTTCATCTTCGACTTCATCGGACAGGCCGGAGTGGTCAGCACCAAGTCGAAACTCACCTTCATACCGTCGACAGCTATGTTCTCTATCATACCCAACTGGGTCAGACTCTGTCCAAGGTCGGGGTCGTCGACGTGCGACAACGCCATCTCTATCATTGTTTTAGTTATTGCGCTCATAGTATTAATTGTATAAAAACTCTTTATCAACGACCATTTGTTTCTTTTATTGTTGTACACAGAAAAAAAACTGTTTTTTAGATTCGACATCGAATTGCAACGCCAAGCAGCAGTTATAGGATGCATTGCCACAAAGGCCTGTATCCATCATCGCAACACCCGACAACTATTATCAATGGACATCTCACCAAGAAGACACAATTAACTACCGGCATACACAACATACTGGTTCACAATCATAAACCTGTTCGTTGCATCATATCGCCGGCATCCTGCCTGCATCACCTTTTTATAGATGCTTTGACAATGTGACAATTTGCTTTTCCGGTGCGACACACCCGGTGTGTCGCGCCGCGTAGCCATAATTCGTATCATACACACAATCAGTAGTGCTTTTTTTACGCACTTGTTATTGGAATCCAGGGTTTTTCCGCCCCGTACCGGCATAAAAAAAATTCCCCTCGCAACACGCGGAAAAACGCATCGGCAAAATGTTAATTTTAACAGAAAACTCTGACTAAAAATCACCCTCAAAAAAGGGCCTGGAAAACGTCCTAAACACACTGTTAAATTTAGTTAAAAACACCCCAAAAACACCATTTCCCAACACCCTGATTTCCAGGTACCATCTTACTACCAAAGTTTACCAAAACTCTTACCAAAGTTTTATTAAAGTTTACAATGGTGAACTATGATAAAAAGAACAGAAAACTTTCATTGATTTTTGAATCTTTTTTATGGTATTTTTGAACAGCACAAAATTAGGTTCTGGAACATTTTTTTGCTCACACGGACAAATGTTCGTATCTTTGCACTTTCTACCAATGAACAAGTTTTATAAATTATACCCAAACATCTGGTTATGGACAAAGCCATTTTCAATATCAGCTACGGCCTGTTTGTGCTCGTGGCACAACAGGGCGGCAAAGACAACGCCTGCATCATCAACGTGGCTCAGCAGGTCACCAGCGACCCGCTGCAGCTGATGATTTGCGTCAACAAAGCCAACCTGACGCACGATATGGTGCTGCGCACGCTGAAGTTCAACCTCTGTCCGCTCAGCGAGGAGGCCACGATGAAGCCCTTCCAGCACTTCGGTTTCCAGAG
>JAEEGL012121858.1_pt1 | contig 25118 bp, 23 predicted proteins | sample 9134231 | NCBI WGS metagenome assembly JAEEGL01 (sample SAMN16246548, study PRJNA631951) | gut metagenome | biome: gut microbiome; feature: rumen; material: fiber-attached | host: Bos | place: Iran: Karaj | collected 2018-10 | reverse complement strand
GGCTGCCAGGTTCCAGTGCTTGTTGATGTACCAGTGGATACCGAGTACAGGTGTTACGCCGAAGCCTGTCTGATCGCAGTTCATGCTGAGGGTGGTATTGCGTCCGTTGACATTGACGGTCTGTCCTGCGAGCTGCTGGGTTCCGTTCTCGGATGCGTATGTGTAGTTGTTGCCACCGTCTGTGCTGTACATAACGTCCTGAACATAACCGTTGTAGTTACCCGTTGCATATACACCACGGATACCCAGATAGAGCGATAGGTTTTCCAGAACCTTGTATGTAGCACCAACCTGCAGACCAAACATATAGTTGTTACCATTCATATATGCAGTATTGCTGAAACGGTAGTTGCTGGCAAACATCTGTCTTGCCTGCGTGGTTGCAGTTGCTTGGTCCATTCCATAGGCTTGCATCAACTGTGGCACTACTGCCTGGATATAGCTTGGACCTATGGTACCATAGAGCTTGCCCGCATAGAGTGCCTCGAAAGACCCGATACCGTCCAGGAATTCGCATGCGCCACCGCCGCCTACTACGGCAAGCTCGCCATTGATACTCCATTTCTTGCCGCTGTTGTAGCTGAAGCCGATGGCCGGAACTACGGGTGCAAAGGCCTTACCCTCGTAGCGGTGTGTGTCGGAACCGTAGTTCTTGGGGTTGTAGTGGAAAAGTGGGAAGGTGGTGGTGATGTTGCGCTGTTGGATAACAGTCTGGTTATGGATACTGAAGTGCCAGCCCTTGGTGAGGTATGCACTACCAGCGGGGTTTGCATGAAGTGATGTCAGTGTAATGTTGGCATCCTGAGTAAAGAAACGCAGGAAATGCGCATTGACATTTGTGTTTGTGTTAATACCACCTGCAATTGCGGTGCTACATGCCAGCACAGCGGCCAGCGAAATAAGGATTTTTTTTCTCATAATTTTACACATTTGTGCTTAATTCGGGCGCAAAGGTAACACTTTTTATAGAACAGTGCAAATATTTCTTAACTTTTTGCACACTAACAGGTGTTTTTGTGCACAAAAAACCCCAACTCGAACACGAGTCGGGGCTATACGGGATTGGGAAATCCTATGACTTATTTCTTTGCCTTGGCAGCCTTTGCCTTAGCTTTGTCATACTTTTCCCAGAGTTTCTTCTTTGCGCACATCTGAATCTGTGACTCGGTATATGCTGTTGCAGCGGCCTCGGTTGCAGCTTCGTCCTCGGGGGTTGCATACGCATGACGGAAGCCCTTTACCTGGTTCCATGCACCGCGTGTAAAGTCGGGGAATGCTACTGCTGCGCAGTTGTTGTCCATAGACAGTGTGCCAAGCTCTGCCAGACAGCACCACTCTGCCAGGTCGTATACGTCCATGTCAAGTGGAAGACCGTTCTGCAGGCAGTATACGAGACGTGCATCCATGATGTAGTCCATACCGCCGTGACCCATCTGACGGCCTAACTCGCCGTATTTCTTGAGGATAGGGTGATAGTATGCATTGACGAGTGCCTTGTGCTTCTCTGGTGAGAGGAAGCCGTGACCGTTGAGGTCGTCCATGGATGGTGCGCCCTTGGCTGTCTTCAGTGCACCGGGATCAAGTGCAAAGTGCTCCTCGGGATACTTGGTTGCATAGCCTCTGGTACCAGTGAGCTTGAACAGGCGGTTGTATGGCTGTGGGTTCATTACGTTGTGCTGAATCTCGACAACCTTGCCGTTAGCTGTACGCATGAGTGTAGTGGTCTGGTCGCCATTGCGGAAATTGTTGCATGGCTTACCTGTGGCTTTCTCGACAAGTTCCTTGCCGTGAGCGCTCTTGGTGTCCATTGCTGTCAGGACAGTGAAGCGGTCACCGCGGTGGATGTCCAGGCACTGTGCAACGGGACCGAGGCCGTGGGTTGCGTATACGTCACCACGATTCTCCTTGTTGTACTTGAGACGCCAGTGGAGGTTCTCGGTGTCGTTGTCGGCAGGATCCTTCCAGTATGCACTCCAGAAATCATCGAGGTTGTGGATATAGGCTCCCTCGGCGCGGATAATCTCGCCGAATACGCCTGCCTGTGCCATGGCCAGTGCATTCATCTCGTAGTAGTCATAGCAGCAGTTCTCGAGAATCATACAGTGCTGACGTGTCTTCTCGCTGAGGTCGATGAGCTCCCAGCACTGCTCGAGGTTCATTGCGCTTGGCACCTCGATGGCTGTGTGCTTGCCGTTCTCCATTGCGCACTTTGCAACTGGGAAATGATGATTCCAGTCTGTTGCTACGTAAACGAGGTCGACGTCCTTGCGCTTGCAGACGTCCTCGTAACCCTTCTCGCCGCTGTAGATGGCTGCTGGGGGAAGACCGCGCTCGCGGAGGAACCTCTGACATGCCTCGGCACGTGCCTCTTCATAGTCGCAAAGAGCGACGATCTGTACTCCGGGAATGTGGCAGAAACGCATAACTGCCCATGGACCGCGCATACCCAGACCTACGAATGCTACGCGTACTGTCTGCAGCTTGGGGGCTGTGAGACCAAGTACGTTGGTCTGGCCTGCAGGACGCTGTGGTGTGTCGACAACGATGGTGCCCTTGTCCCAATGCCACTTTGTGCTGGGGGAGAGCGACTGCGCTGTTGTCATCATTGTCATGCATGACAGCAGTACTGCAATAAATCCTCTGAATTTCATGTTTAAAGTTGTTGTTTAATTTTGGTTAGTATTGTTTTGTTCTCTCGTTTTCAATACGGGACATGGGCAAAGTTAATGATTTTTTGTTTAAGTTCCAAAAATATTATAACAGAATAGATTATTTTTTTTATCTTTGTGCCTGACTAATTAGTATATGGAGTACACGCGCGAGATACTTTTGGGAAAATCCCTGGCTGAACTGAAAATGATTGTCGGGGAGCTGGGACTACCGGGATTTACTGCCAAGCAGATTATGCAGTGGATCTATGAAAAGGGCGTGGCTGACATAGGTGAAATGACGAACCTGAGCCTGAATGCAAGGGAGGTAATTGCCAAGCGGTTTGACATAGGTTACATGCCACATGTTTCCCGGCAGTGCAGTGTGGACGGTACGATAAAGTACTTGTTCCCGACAAGCATCGAGGACGAGACTGTGGAGTGTGTGTACATCCCCGACGGGGAGCGTGCAACGCTGTGTGTATCAAGTCAGGTTGGATGCCGTATGGGCTGCAGGTTCTGCATGACAGGGCGTCAGGGATTCAGGGGTAACCTGACTGCGGGGGACATCCTGAATCAGGTGTATGCCTTGCCGGAAAGGGATAGCCTGACGAATATTGTATTCATGGGCCAGGGTGAGCCTCTGGACAACATGGATGCGGTACTGCGTGCAACAGAACTGCTGATGAACCCCATGGGATGGGCATGGAGCCCCAAGCGTATAACTGTCAGCACAGTAGGTGTGCGCAGTGGATTGCAGCGCTTCATTGAGGAGAGTCCGTGCCATCTGGCAGTTTCGCTTCACAATCCCTTCCCTCTGGAGCGCAAGGAGATGATGCCTGCAGAGAACGGATATAGCATAGCGGAGCTTATACCGTTGCTGATGCAGTATGATTGGAGCCATCAGCGACGTGTCAGCTTCGAATACATTGTGTTTACGGGCATTAATGACTCCGAACGCCATGCCAGGGAGCTGGTGAGGCTGCTTGCTCCGCTGGAGTGCCGTGTGAACCTGATCCGATTCCATGAGATTCCAGATTCGCCCTACGGTACGACTGACGAGGAAAGGATAACGTGGTTGCGTGACTATCTGACAAAGCACGGTATTACTACTACTATACGTGCAAGCCGCGGACAGGACATCTGGGCTGCCTGCGGTTTGCTAAATACAAAATATAAACATAGCGAACATGCGTAAGACTGTATATCTATTATTATTTGTCGGTGCAATGCTGCTGTCCGGCTGTACGAAGGAGAACCTCTTCCCTGTTGCCAGCGGAAGGCCTTACGAGGTACTGGTAGTTATGGACAGCGTAGATTGGAATGCTCCTCACGGGCGTGCCTTGTTCAATGTCCTGGATACGGACGTACCCATGCTGCCGCAGAGTGAGCGCAGTTTCCGTATATCACAGACGGAAAGGAAGGATTTCGACCGTGTGCTGAACATTTTCCGCAACATAATTATCGTGAATATCGACGATAGGCAGTTCTCGAAGACGAAAATGAAATTCACGCGTGACAAATATGCAATGGAGCAGATTGTACTGACGATAAACTCGCCCAGCAAGGAGGCTTTTCAGGAATTCTGCACGGAGCATCGCGAGGAGATTGTGGATTTCCTGGTGAAGATGGAAATGAACCGTCTGGTAGTGGAGCTTAAGAAGAAATACAGCAAGAAGACCTTTGACCTGGCAAAGCAGATATTCGACTGCGAGATGTATGCTCCTGACGAGTTGACCAACTACAAGAAGGGCAAGGATTTCCTGTGGACGACAAACAATACTGCTACGGGGCTGGAGAGCATAGTGATGTACTCGTTCCCATACGAGGGCCCTGAGACATTCAACAAGCAGTATCTGTGTGCCAAGCGCGACAGTATAATGAAGGAGAACCTGCCTGGAGAGAAGCCTGGCATGTATATGCAGACAGACACATTGTGCACGGTTGTGAAGCCTATTGTGGTTCATAACCAGTATGCGATGGAGATGCGCGGCCTGTGGATTATGCGCAACGACTGCATGGGCGGTCCTTTTGTAAGTCATGCACGAGTGGATACGGAGAATAACCGTGTGGTTGTCGTAGAGGGCTTTGTATATGCTCCGGAGAAGATGAAGCGTGGACTGATACGCCGCCTGGAGGGCTCGCTGTATACACTGAAGCTGCCCGAGGAGCAGTTCATGGCAGCTATAACGCCGACTATCGAGGAGGAAAAGGTTAACAAGGAAGATAAATAGAGTATTATGAAGATAAACATGGGATTTGCTGCCTGCGACGAATGGGGCATTGATGTTCTGAACAGTGCGTTCGAAGATATTCTGCTGGACGAAATCGTAGACAAGACGATATATGAAAGCCGTGGCGACAATGCTGTTAACGATGCATACGCGGATTGGGAGGATGGTAATACCGATGCCTTTGTCATACTGCAGCCTATGGGTGTGCAGAAATTGAACCCTGCTGATCTGAGGGGAATGGACATGCTGCTGTGGAACAGCCTGCGCATGGCTTTCGTGACAGAGGGCGAGGATGCTGCAGAGCAGGAGAAGATGCTGCGCGAGACATTGCAACGCGAATTTGATATCGACAATCCCAGGATTGCACATAGTGTGGACGAGGAGAACCTGCTGGCCTACGATGCCATCATGATGGAGGACCGCGAAGCTGGTATGCGCGAATTCCTGCGCATTACGGACAACTGCGGTGTAGCCTATACTACAGGGCGTGAGTTGGTTTGCACGAGTCCTATGAATGACAGGAGTCTGCACGAATGTATTTATGTAGCAAAGGATATACTGGCTGCACGCGAACGCTGGGACGAGGCTCATGCCAATCCATTGCCCAAGCTGTTTGTTGACAAGCGCGAGGATAACCGTCGCCAGCCAAAGCCCTTTCCTCCATTTAATGACGAGCAATGAGTCTGATTGACAAGGTACGCAGTACGCAGAAGAGCCGCGACACGGAGGGGCCTTTCGAACTGTACGTCACCCGTACGCCAGGTTATCTGTGGGCGGTGCTGTTCAGTAAACTGGGTGTACACCCTGTTGCCGTGACGCTGATGAGCATCGTAATCGGTGCTGCGAGCGGATGGTTTTTCTACAGTACGGATATACGTACCAACCTGATAGGCATGTTCCTGCTTGTATGGGCCAACTGGTACGACTGTGCTGACGGACAACTGGCGCGTATGACGGGAAAGCGTACGCTGATTGGCCGCATACTGGACGGTTTTGCCGGTGATGTATGGTTCTTCTTCATATACCTGTTCATCTGTCTGCGATTGCAGCAGGAGGCGATTCCATTTACGGATGTAAAGTGGGGATGGGGAATATGGCTGGTAGGTGCCTGGAGCGGCTTGCGCTGCCATGGGCGACAGTGTGCAATAGGTGATTATTACCGCAACGTACATATGTATTTTGAACTGGGTCGCAACCGTGCCGAACTGGATGAGACGACAGTATTGCGCGAACAGTACCGCAGCATGGAATGGTGTTCGGGCGACTGGTTCCACAAACTGTACCTGTTCTTCTATATCAGGTATACCGGAAGCCAGGAGGCACAGGCACCTGCTGTATTGCAGATGAAGCATAGCCTGGAAGATTGCTATCCTGACGGTGCCCCTACCCAGCTTCGTGAGGAATTCTGCAGACATAGCCGTCCGCTAATGCCGCTTACCAATATTCTGACCTTCGATACACGTGTGGGTGTATTGTTCCTAACTACGGCACTGGGACATCCGTGGATTTATTTCATCTTCGAGTCGACCGTGCTGGAGGCCATAAGGTATTATATGATAGGAAGGCATAACGCCTTGTGCAGATATATCACGTCAAACTACACCAAAAACGGGAATCTGAGATGACTCGCTGTATTGCATTGATATTGGCAGGAGGTGTCGGTAACAGGATGCACCTGAGCGTACCCAAGCAGTTTACCGAGGTGAATGGCTTGAGTGTACTGCAGTATACGATGCTGGCTTTTCAGCGCCACAAGCTGGTTGACGCGGTTTATGTAGTTGCTGCGCCCAAGTGGCAGGAGATTGTAAAAGAGCAGGCTATGGCAGCAGGAATTGACAAGTTTTGCAGTACGGCATCAGCCGGTGCCACGAGTATGGACTCGCTGATGAACGGAATTGCGCATATATCGGAACTTGAAGGTGAGGATACTGTTGTCCTGGTCCATGATGCTGTACGCCCGTTGCTTCCTGAGGAGACTATCAGCAGCAACATTGCTGTGTGTCTGAGCCGGGGGAATGCAATAACGGCTATTGAGTCGCAGGAGAGCTTCATGGTAATGGAGCAGAAAGAGAAAGACTGCGTGGCGGATCATGTACGTACCTCGAATGACTACTTGCTGCGCGAATCTGTCCTGAAAGCCCAGACACCGCAGACATTCCGCCTGAAAGAACTGGAATCCATGCGCAGGGAAGCTATTGAGCAGGGCGTGGATGATGCCCAGAGCCTGTTTATACTGGCGTGCCGCCTGGGACATACGCCTTTGTATGCCGCTCAAGGGTCAAGCCTGAACTTTAAGCTGACCCATCCTACTGACATTGATCTGTTCCGTGCCATTGTTCATGAATTGCGACCTGTGGACCGGGAAGAGATGTGATTTTTTTGGTCAATTGAAAAAAAAAGCATAATTTTGCGGACTGATACTAAGTAACTATGGATACCACGGCAATACAGGAAATTAAACAGCGCTACCGCATTGTGGGACGCGACGAGAAGCTGGATACGGCGCTGGATACGGCGCTGCAGGTAGCTTCCACTGACCTGAGCGTGCTGATTCAGGGCGAGAGTGGTGTGGGTAAGGAAATTATTCCGAGGATTATCCATGACGCCAGCCTTCGCCGCACAGGACGCTATATTGCAATAAACTGCGGCAGTATTCCCGAAGGTACGATAGACAGCGAGCTGTTTGGCCACGAGAAGGGATCGTATACAGGAGCCATTGATGAGCGTGAGGGATATTTTGGTGCTGCAGATGGTGGTACTCTGTTTCTGGATGAAATAGGCGAACTGCCGATCACTACCCAGGCACGTTTGCTGCGTGTACTGGAAACAGGCGAGTATATCCGTGTGGGCAGCGACACACCGCGCAAGACCAATGTGCGCATAGTGGCTGCTACGAACGTAGACCTGCCTGCCGCAATACGCGATGGACGTTTCCGCGAGGACTTGTATTATCGTCTGTGTACCATAAACATACAGATGCCTCCGCTGCGTGACCGCGGCATAGACAGCATACTGCTGTTCAAGATGTTTGCAATGGAAACTGCGCATCGCTACCGTATCCCCGAGCCTATCAGGCTGACCGAAGATGCCGAAAAGGTTGTAATGCAATACAAGTGGCCAGGCAACGTGCGTCAGTTGCGTAACATTGTGGAGCAGATAAGCATACTGGAACGCGGCAGCGTGCACATTACCCCCCGGACACTGGAACGGTATGGCATTACAGTGGGTGGAGGTGAGAGTTTTGCAATGGCACGAATAGGAAAGGCGGACAGTGAAGGCGGCCGTCATGACTGGGAAAACCAGATCAAGTTCCTGCTGAATGCCGTAATGCAATTGCGCAGTGAGGTAGAGCAGCTGAAGAATGCCGCTTTCGGAACAGCGGAAGACAAGCCCAAAGCCAAACACACACTGCAGTTGGAAGATCAGAGTTACGTGCCTCATTACGCTGCATCAGATACAGTCAGCACGCAGTCGCCAACAGTTCCCCTACCCGATTATGACGATATCGAGGAGGTTACCGACGAGGAGTCGCTGAACATCGAGGAAATGGAGAAGAAAATGATTATAAAGGCTCTGCAGCAGAGTCACAACCGCCGCAAGGTGGCTGCACAGCTTCTGGGCATAAGCGAAAGGACTCTGTATCGTAAGATTAACGACTATGGGATTGAAGAGTAAACTGGTCTGCTGTCTATCGATAGTATGCGTATCGGCAATTGTGCTGACATGCATTACTGCCTGCTCCGTTGGTTACAGATTCAACGGCGCCAGCATTAACTATACCAAGGTAAAGACCATACAGATAGGCGCTTTCCCTATTCGAAGCATCTACGTATGGGCTCCTATGCAGGGTATATTCCAGAACAGGCTGACGGATCTCTTCGCCAGTCAGACACGACTGCGTCAGGTGAAGAAGAACGGTGACCTGGTGCTTGAAGGCGAGATAACGGCATTCGACCAGTTCAACAAGGGCATATCCAACGACGGATACAGCAGTCAGGTCCAGCTGCGCATGACGGTGAACGTACGTTTTACGAACAACAGCAACCATGCCGAGGACTTTGAGCAGAAATTCAGCGCTACATCGACATATGATGCCAAGCAACAGCTGGTGACCGTCCAGGAGGAACTGGTAAACGAGATGTGCAAGGACATTACCGACCAGATATTCAACAAAACCGTTGCAAACTGGTAGTTAACTGCTTATAGATGAGAAAATAATGGGCAAACAGGTCATTGACTACATAAGACAACCCGAGACACTGGATTCGCAGGCATTGGATTTCCTGCAAGGCGTGGTGGACAAGTACCCCTATTACCATGCTGCACGGATAATGCTCCTGCGTACACTTTACCAGATGCATGATTCCCGTTTTAACGAGGAGCTGCGCAAGTCTGCAGTATACGTCCCCTCCCGCTCTACCCTGTTCGAGATGTTTCAGGCTCCAGGCTCCATGCCTGACAGTCCTGTATTACGCACATCACGTGCCGAAGAGGACTACGGTGGTGACCGCACCAACAACCTGATTGACAACTTCCTGGACACATTGCCCGAGGAGACGACTACACAAGGTGCCAGCTATGTCGATGCCACGGTGGACTATATGTCATACCTGACACGAATGGAAAGTCAGGATACTGCTCCTGTATCGGCAATGGCTGGAGGTGATTATATCGACCAGTTCCTTAACGACAACGACGGACGTTTTACGCTGGGAGATGTAGACGAGGACGAGGATGACGAGCCAAAGAACCGCAAGAAGGACTATGCCGACAGCAAAACTGATACTGGGACGGCTATTTTGACCGAAGCGATGGCACGAATTTACATCAAACAGCACAAATTTGACAAGGCAATCGAAATTATAAGGCGTATTTCCTTGAAATATCCGGAAAAAAATCGTTACTTTGCAGACCAAATGCGCTTCCTCGAGAAATTAATCGAGAACGAGCAAGCCTGACAAAACAATAAGAAACACATAAAAACTGAAAAATAACTATGTACACAACAACTGTAATTCTGATTATTCTGGCAAGCGTACTGATGTGCCTGATCGTCCTGATTCAGGAGAGCAAGGGCGGTGGTCTGGCTGCTGACTATGCCAGTGCAAACCAGTCACTAGGCGTACACAAGACTACAAACTTTATCGAGAAGGCTACATGGACACTGGCAGGCATCATGGTATTCCTGAGTGTTATAAGCGTAGCATTCCTGCCCTCATCCACAGCCGATCAGAGCGTAATGCAGGGTGTCGAAGTACCTGCTCCTGTCGCAGCACCTGCAGCAACACAGGAGGCTGCTCCTGCTGCTGCTCCCGGTGAGGCCCAGACAAACGGCCAGACAGCTGCACCCGAGTCTGCAGCACAGTAAGCTGTCCTAGCACATGATACTTGTAGCAGACAGCGGCTCCACGAAGACACAGTGGATAACTGAAACACAAAGTATAGAGACACAGGGCATCAACCCTGTACGTGACAGGAAGGAACACATCCTGAACATCATGCGTACAGAGTTGATGCCCTCGCTATGTTCTGATGTATCGGACATCTTCTTCTACGGAGCAGGATGCATCGAGCCATTCATGTCCAGTGTCAGCGAGGCTCTTGCCGAGGTGTTTCCCGAAAGTCATATAGAGGTCGCCTCTGACCTGCTGGGTGCAGCACGTGCCCTATGCCAGAAGGAAGAAGGGATTGCCTGCATATTGGGAACTGGCAGCAACTCGTGCCTGTGCCGTGACGGCCAGATTATCAGCAACATATCGCCATTGGGATTCATACTGGGTGATGAGGGCAGCGGAGCCGTACTTGGCAAGCGGCTGATAAGCGAGATGCTGAAAGGCTCGCTCACACACCTGTGGGACCAGTTCCAGGATGCATACGAGACAGGTATTTCGGACGTTATCGACCGGGTATATCGCCAGCCGCAGCCCAACCGTTACCTTGCTTCGCTTGTGTCATTCATCAGTCAGCACCGCACCGACCCTGATGTGTGCGAAATGCTGAAAGACGAGTTCACCCGCTTCCTGACACGCAACGTGGCAAGGTACGACAGACCTGACCTGCCAGTCAATTTCGTAGGTGGTATTGCAAATGCCTTTGCTACCGAAATACGATCAAGCTGTGAGGCATGCGGGCTGAAGATGGGCCGTATTCTGGCACGTCCGGCTCAAGAAATGCTGGTTTACCACCAAAATTACTGAAAACATGTTGTCAAACATATCCGAGTATCTGTCTTTTTTTAGGAAAAGGCAGTATCTTTGTAGCGGTTAACCTTAAAGATTCAATCTTTTTACCTTAAACAAACTAATACCTAAAGGATGATAATGGATCGCTGTGAAGCGGTCCATTATTCTTTTGTATCACCCTGTTCAAGCAGGCTCTGGTTGATTTCCTGAATATAATTCAGCAGCTCATCCCTACCCTGACGTGTTTCGCTACTGGTAATAAAATACGGAGGTATCTCCTCCCAATCATCCATCAGGCGGTTGATGTATTTCTGGACATTGCCGCTCAACTTGCCTTTCGACAGCTTGTCCGCCTTGGTAAACACAATGGAAAATGGCACACCGTTCTCACCAAGCCATTGGATAAACTCCAGGTCTATCTTCTGCGGATCGTGACGTGAATCAACCAAGACGAACAGCAATGTCATATCCATACGCTCCAGGATATAGGATGAAATCATATGCTCCAGGTTGTCCTGAGCTTTCTTGCTGCGCTTGGCATATCCATAGCCTGGCAGATCAACAAGGAACCACGACCCCTGCTGTATACGTTTCTCCATATCACGGTCACTGCGACCGTTTATTAGAAAATGGTTAATCAGCATTGTCTTACCAGGCGTAGCACTGGTCTTGGCAAGCTTGCCGTTACCGGTAAGCATATTGATGAGCGAGCTCTTGCCGACATTACTGCGACCTATAAAAGCATACTCGGGCAAGCCCTTGTCAGGACACTGGGACACTTTCTCGCTGGAGATGAAATATTCGGCGTTCCTTATAATCATAATTATTATGAATTAGGAATTAAAAATTATAATTCAAACCCAGGCTCAGCCACTCCTTGAACATAAAGTGCTTGCTGCGACCCTCTACACCATTACTGAAATCACGACTGGTATCAATACGCGGATACAGGAACAGCTTGGTACTCATGTAGCGGTTGATGGTAAAGTTGACAGTATTCTCCCACTCGTAGTTGACGTAACTGTAGTTCGTAAAGAAATACATACGGCTCTGCCAGTTGATATTCTTCCAGATTTCCAGCTTCCAGTTTATCTGAATACTGCTACCAGCATCGTGCAGGGAGTGGCTGTCTGCGGGTATACCATACCTGTCCCGCAAGTCGCCGTTGCTTATGTAGCGCAGGTTGTACGCCACCGGAGCCAGATAGATATTGCCGCTGAAGCGCTTGATGTTCCATTTGTAGTCGATACCCAGCGAGAGGTTCAGGTACAGAGGACCCAGGAACTCGCTTCGCAGAGTCATGCTGTTGTTGTCATACTGCGGTACAATCTGCGTCCACGTCATCACCTGTCCTGTATAATACAAAGTACTTACGGCCTTGTAACCAAACTTACTGGTCAGACGGATAAGGTTATTGGTTGCCTTGAACTTATGGTATATGTCCGACTCGTTTGTCTGGAAACCCAGCTGGAACTCCAGCTTGTTCTCCCACTGTATGCGCTGCTTGTTGTCGTAATTAAGGTTCAGGTTAGCCATTGCAAGTCCCGAATAATTGCTCTCACCGCCCTGATACCAGTTGTCTGTAACATAGTTCTGCGTAAACTGCAGGGAGACATTTCCGTGGAACTTCCAGAAATTAGGTTTGCGCGTAACCAATATCACCTCGTCGTTCAGGTCGGGAGTCAGGTGCACCTTCTTGACCTTTGACACCAGGCTTACATCCGACTTCAGCGATTTCTCAACATCCTGACGTATGGCACCTGCCTTGTTCATCCTGCTGTCAGCCTGCTTCACTATCCCGGGATGTTCGGCATAGATGCCAACCAGCATTCCGTTTGCCTCCCTGACCATAGTCAGTACAGTATCCCTTACCGTCACCGAATCGGGCATGAAATGCTGCATAATGGCCGATTTGTATAACGTCGTCGGTACAAACAGACGATAGGCATAGGCATTCAGCGGTTTGATATCACCAGGATTCTGTATTGCAGAATCCCTCTGCTGTACAAGCTTCTGCAACTCCTGCGAATAACGGATATATGTCTTACTCTCCCTCTTCTCGCGTACCCCATGGGAAGACTGCCCCTGTGCAAGCAAGGGAACAAGAAAAAGGATGACCATTAATAACCTGTTAACCATACATAGCTATATTTACGCCCACAAAGGTATAAATTTTGATTGTTATTTGTAATATTTACGCAGTATTTATTTTGATTTTAAAGTGCTTATTCGTACCTTTGCGCGGCTTTAGTTTATATAAATAAGGTATAAAAATAACAGAAAACAAACACAATACATCAATATGGACAAAAACACCATTATTGGCTTTGTACTGATAGCCGCAGTAGTATTCGGATTCAGTTGGTACAGTCAGCCCAGCGAAGAAGAGAGGGCAGCATATATCGAAGCAGCCCGCCAGGACAGCATCAACAATGCCAAGGCACAGGAAACTGCAATGGCACAAGACAAGGCCAAGGCCGAGAAACTGGCACAGGAGGCAGCTGACAGCAGCGCACTGTTCTTCGAGGCACGCAATGCACAGGCACAGGACGTACAGTTGTCCAACGGGCTCATAGACCTCACACTTACTACCCGTGGCGGCACCATCAAGAACGTAAGCCTACCCAATTTCAACAACCAGGAAGGCAAACCCGTACAGCTCATACGCAAGGGCAAGAACAGCCTCGTCTTCAGTTTTGCAGGCAAACAGGACAATCTGGAAACCGGTGATTTCACATTCCAGGCAATTGACAGGACTCCCAAATCCGTCACGATGCGCCTGGGTGATGAAAAATGCGGGCTGGACATCAGCTATGCCCTCAACGACAACAGCTATCTCGTAGACATCACCATCCAAGCCCATAACATGGGCAAGGTCCTGCTTCCAAACTCAGGTATCGCTACCAACTGGTATGACATAGCTGCGCAGCAGGAGAAGGGCTTCGATTTCGAAGACCGCTACACCGCACTCACATACAAGGAGAATGACGGTAGCATAGAGGACCTCTCTGCATCAGGCGAGCACGAGGAAACTACCGAGAACAATATTGACTGGGTTGCCTTCAAGAACCAGTTCTTCAGCTGCGTACTCATATCACAGGATGGTTTCAACAGCGGAGCCACACTGGCATCCAAGTCCTGTCAGAAAGGCAGCGGCGACCTGAAGGAATATCATGCACAGCTCAGCAGCATCTTTGACGTCAACGGCTATAAGCCCACCAGGATGCAGATGTACCTGGGGCCCAACGATTTCCACCTACTGAAGGCCCACAACTCCAAGACAATACTGAAGGACAATGCCAATCTCGAGGAACTTGTAGATCTCGGATGGCCTCTGTTCCGTTGGATCAACCGCTGGATTATACTCCCCCTGTTTGATTTCCTCAAGGGCTTTGGCCTGAACATGGGCATAGTACTGCTCCTGCTCACTATCATCGTCAAGGCACTCGTCTACCCCACCACCAAGAAGAGTTTCCTTTCTTCTGCCCGTATGCGTGTCCTGAAACCACAGGTTGATGCACTCAGCGCCAAATACCCCAAGCAGGAGGATGCCATGAAGAAACAGGCCGAGATGATGCAGCTGTACAAGGAATACGGAGTAAGTCCCATGGGCGGATGTCTGCCAATGCTAATTCAGGCGCCCATCTGGATTGCGCTATTCAACTTCGTACCCAACGCCATCGAGCTGCGCGGACAGAGCTTCCTATGGGCCAAAGACCTCAGCAGCTATGACGAGCTAATCAGCTGGGATGCTGACATCTGGCTCATTGGTGACCACCTGAGCATCTTCTGCATACTGTTCTCGCTTACCAACATCATCAATACATGGATAAGCATGCGTCAGCAGCAGAACCAGATGTCCAGCGAGCAGGCCTCCCAGATGAAGATGATGCAGTACATGATGTACATCATGCCGCTCATGTTCTTCTTCATGTTCAACAACTACTCGTCAGGCCTGTGCTACTACTACTTCCTCAGCGGTCTCACAAGCATCCTGATTATGTGGTACCTGCGCAAGACCACTGACGACGCAAGGCTTCTTGCCAAGCTCGAGGCATACCGCGAGGCACACAAGAACGATGCCAAGAAACCCAGCGGCATGGCAGCACGCCTGGCAGCCCTTCAGGAACAAATGGAACAACAGAAGAAGAAATGAAAATAAACCGAATCATAGCAATGGCAACTATTGCAACAGTAGCCATGACATCACAGGCACAGAACCTGATGACCCCCGAAATCCTGTGGAGCATGCACCGTCTGGGAGCACGCAGCATCAATGCCGAAGGTACCCTGATAGCATACGCCACCAGTACACCCGACGTCAAGGCCAACAAGAGCCGCAGCGTCATTACCGTAATGGGCACCGACGGCACAGGCACACAGCAGCTCACACAGCAGGAAGCACCCAACCAGAGTGACCCCGCCTTCTTCGGCAATGCCAAGCAAGGCACACAGCGCATAGCATACATGCAGCAGGGTAATGTATGGAGCATGAAGACCGACGGCACAGACATCCGCCAGCACAGCCAGACAGGCGATATCGAGGGTTTTCTGATATCTCCCGACGCAAAGAGCATCATACTCATACGCCAGATACCTGCCACAAGCAGCATACAGCCAAAGGAACAGGATCTGCCCGAGGCAACAGGACTGGTAATCAACGACCTTAACTACAAGCACTGGGATCAGTACGTGCAGACCATTCCACACATTTTCCTCGCCGCTTTCTCCATTGACAACGGCATAGGGCAAATGAAGGACATACTGGAAGGCGAGCCCTACGAATGCCCCGTACTGCCATTCGGCGGTACCGAACAGTTCTGCTGGAGCCCCGACAGCAAACAGATAGCATATACCTCACGCAAGAAGACAGGCGTGGACTATGCCATCAGCACCGACACCGACATATACCTCTACGACATCGCCACAGGACAGACACAGAACCTGTGCAAGATGGAGAGCAAGAGCGGCAACGGTGGCAACATGCCCGGCTATGACCAGAATCCTCAGTTCTCGCCAGACGGTACGAAGATAGCGTGGACTAGCATGGCACGTGAGGGATACGAAAGCGACTTTGCACGCCTCTGCGTCATGGACATGACCAGCAAGGAAAAAACCTTTGTCAGCCGCGACTTCACCAGTTCGGGCGTAGACAATTTCTGCTGGAACACCAACAGCAAGCAACTGTATTTCACTGCCGTACACCACGGATGTGAAAGTATCTACGGCGTAGACCTCAAGTGCAGGATCACCACCATTGCCGACGGACACTACGACTACGGAAGCATCGATTTCGTCCCCGGCAGGAACCAGATACTTACAAACCGTCACAGCATAAAGCACCCTGACGACCTGTATCTTATCTCGCTCAAGGACAGGAAGACAACACAGGTTACCGACCTTAACAAGGACATCTATGCAACACTTGCAGTAAGCGACGTACAGGAGCGTTGGGTCGAAACGACCGACAACAAGAAGGAACTCTGCTGGGTAATATATCCCCCGCATTTCGACCCCAACAGGAAATACCCTACCCTGCTCTTCTGCGAGGGCGGTCCCCAGAGCCCCGTCTCACAGTTCTGGTCATACCGCTGGAATTTCCAGATAATGGCAGCCAACGGATATATCATTATAGCACCTAACCGCCGCGGTCTGCCAGGTTTCGGACTTGAGTGGAACGAAGCCATCAGCGGCGATTACTCCGGCCAGTGCATGCAGGACTACCTGAGCGCAATAGACGATATTGTCAAGGAGCCATATGTAGACAAGGATCATCTGGGATGCGTAGGTGCAAGTTTCGGAGGCTACAGCGTTTACTGGCTGGCAGGAAACCACGACAAGCGCTTCAAGGCATTCATTGCACACGACGGAATATTCAATTTCGACCAGCAATACTACGAGACCGAGGAAATGTGGTTCACCAACTGGGACTTGGGCGGAGCACCCGAGAAATTCGGCATCACCGCAACAGGCAGGGCCACTGGCACGGCAACCGTCGGCACACAGGCAAAGATACGCCACAATGTATACATGGACTCGCCACACCGTTACGTAGACCGCTGGGACACACCTATCCTGTGCATCCACGGCGAGAAGGACTATCGCATCCTGCACTCGCAGGGACAGGCAGCATTCTCGGCAGCACGCATGCACGGCATCCCTGCACAGCTGCTGCTGTTCCCCGACGAAAACCACTGGGTTCTGAAACCACAGAACGGCATACTGTGGCAGCGCATATTCTTCCGCTGGCTGGACCGTTGGCTGAAATAATAACATTATAACGCACAATAACTATGACTCAAATTCAGAAAACTCTTCGCGACTCTGCCGGCATGCGGTGGACCGCCCTGCTGCTCCTGGCATTTGCCATGTTCTGCAGCTATGTATTCATGGACATTCTCTCACCTATCAAGGACCTGATGCAGGATACCCGTGGATGGGACAGTGCCTCGTTTGGCCGCATGCAGGGCGCCGAGGTGTTCCTCAATGTATATGTTTTCTTCCTCATCTTTGCCGGCATCATCCTCGACAAGATGGGCGTGCGCTTCACGGCAGTACTCTCAGGAGTCGTTATGCTGGTAGGCGCAGTAATCAAGTTCTATGCCATCAGCGATACCTTCATAGGCACGGGACTTGAGCAGTGGTTCACCGACAACCTCAACTGGAACGGCAACCTGCCGGTAATCGGAGCCATACTCCCCTTCGATGCAGCAATGCCCGCCTCTGCCAAGCTTGCCGCCTGCGGTTTCATGCTGTTCGGATGCGGTGTGGAAATGGCTGGTATTACAGTCAGCCGCGGTATTGTCAAGTGGTTCAAGGGTCGCGAGACAGCGCTTGCAATGGGTAGCGAGATGGCCCTCGCACGCCTGGGTGTTGCCACCTGCATGATATTCTCCCCCTACTTTGCCAAGCTGGGAGGCGAGGTACATGTAGACAATGCCGTAAAGTTCGGTGTCGTACTGCTCTGCATCGCCCTCGTAATGTTCATCACCTATTTCTTCATGGACAAGAAGCTCGACAGCCAGACAGGAGAAGCCGAGGAGATAGACGACCCATTCAAAATCAGCGACCTGGGCAAGATTTTCTCAAGCCTCGGATTCTGGCTCGTTGCCCTCCTCTGCGTGCTCTATTATTCAGCCATCTTCCCATTCCAGAAATATGCCGTCAATATGCTGCAGTGCAACCTTGACCTGACACCTGCCGACCCCAACACATTCTGGGGCGGAAGCCTGGTAACATGGGTACAGTACATCCTGATGCTCGTTGTAGCCATCAGCTCATTCTCCAGCAACTTCATCAAGAATAACAAGCTGGTAAAATGCTGTCTGATGGGCCTTGCCGTAGTGGCACTGGTCATATACTGCTATATGGGTTATATGCGCGGAACCGCCGAGACCATATTTGCAGTCTTCCCACTGCTTGCAGTTGCCATAACCCCAATCCTGGGCAGCTATGTCGACCACAAGGGAAAGGCCGCCTCAATGCTGATGCTCGGCTCCATCCTGCTGGTTATCTGCCACCTCACCTTTGCCTTCGTACTGCCAGGCGTATCGGCTAATTCCGCTGCCGGCGGTGTCGTAGTGGCATACATTACAATCCTTGTTCTCGGCTCATCCTTCTCACTGGTACCTGCAGCCCTGTGGCCATCCGTACCAAAACTGGTTGACGAGAAAATCATCGGTTCGGCATACGCAGCCATCTTCTGGATCCAGAACATCGGACTCGGCCTGTTCCCAGCCCTCATCGGCATGGTGCTCAACAGCACCAACCCCCAAGGTACGGCAGCACACGAGCTCGACTACACATGGGCCCTGGTAATGCTTGCTGCTCTGGGCATCGCATCCCTGCTCATATCCGCCTACCTCAAGGCAGTAGACAAGAAGAAGGGCTACGGTCTCGAACTCCCCAATATCCAGGAATAATTCTGAGCTATATATCAGATATCCAATCAACACAAAACAATTATGGAAACAAAGATTCCCTACAAGATTTATCTTGAAGAAAACGAGGTACCCACAAGATGGTACAACGTCCGTGCTGACATGAAGGTTAAGCCGGCACCGCTGCTTAATCCAGGCACCGGTCAGCCCCTTACCATTCAGGAGATGAACCCCATTTTCTGCGAAGAACTAAACAAGCAGGAACTCGATAACGACACACGATGGTTCGACATTCCACAGGAGGTACAGGACTTTTACCGTATGTTCCGCCCCTCACCGCTGGTACATGCCGAGTTTCTCGAGAAGGCACTGGGTACGCCGGCCAAGATTTTCTACAAGTTCGAAGGCAACAACACCTCGGGCTCACACAAGCTCAACAGCGCCGTTGCACAGGCATACTACGCCAAGGCACAGGGGCTCAAGGGCGTGACCACCGAAACAGGTGCAGGCCAGTGGGGAACCGCCCTGTCTATGGCCACACAGTTCTTCGGCATTGACTGCAAGGTCTTCATGGTAAAGTGCTCGTACGAGCAGAAACCCTTCCGCCGCGAGGTTATCCGCACATACGGTGCCGAGATAATCCCCTCTCCCAGCATGACGACCGAGGTAGGGAAGAAAATCAATGCCGAGCACCCCGGGACCACCGGCTCGCTGGGTTGCGCCATATCCGAAGCCGTAGAGGTCGCCGTCAAGAGCGAAGGCTACCGCTACGTACTTGGCTCGGTGCTGAACCAAGTCCTGCTACACCAGACCATCATCGGACTCGAAGCACAGGCAGCACTCCGCAAATACAACATCAAGCCCGACATATTGATAGGCTGTACCGGAGGCGGCTCAAACCTGGGAGGCTTTGCATCGCCCTTCTTCGGCGAGATGCTGCGCGGTGAAGCCAACTACAAGATAATAGGTGCCGAGCCCGCATCCTGCCCCTCATTTACACGCGGCGTATATGCCTATGACTTCTGCGACACAGGCAAGATATGTCCGCTGGCCAAGATGTACACCGTCGGCTCGCAGTTCATCCCCAGCGCCAACCACGCCGGAGGCCTGCGCTTCCACGGCATGAGCCCCATCCTGTCCGAGCTGTACCATCAGGGCCTGTTCGAGGCACGCGCATACGAGCAGACACAAGTATTCGAGGCAGCTGAAATCTTTGCCAAGGCCGAAGGCATCCTGCCCGCCCCCGAGTCATCGCACGCCATACGCGCAGCCATTGACGAGGCACTCAAGTGCAAAGAGACAGGCGAGGAAAAGGTAATCGTATTCAACCTGTCAGGCACAGGCTACTTTGACCTGTACGCCTACGCACAGTACAACGACGGGACCATGAACGACGTAATCCCATCAGATTCCGTCATCCAGGAAGCACTTGCCAAGCTGCCGCAGGTTCCCAACCAATAAACACACAGCCCCCTTCCCTCCTGGGAACAGAAGGAAGGGGGCACAACCTTTCACCCATCATGACAAAACACATACTCACCTTCATCCTCCTGCTTGCGTTTACCACACACATAACCGCACAGGACGCCACCGCACACACCCCCAAATACGTCTTTTACTTTATCGGTGACGGCATGGGCATGAACCAAGTCAACGGCACCGAGACATATCTGGCTGCCAAGGAAGGCCGCATAGGCATCAAGCCCCTGTGCTTCGCCGACTTTCCCCACACAGCCTTCGCCACCACATTCAGCTCATCACACGGCATAACCGACAGCGCCGCAGCTGGCTCGGCACTGGCCAACGGCAACAAGACATACAACGGCTGCATAGGACTGCTGCCCGACAGCATTACCCCCGTAAGCTCCATCGCCGTATGGGCCAGGGAAGCAGGAGCTGCAGTAGGCATAACCACAAGCGTCAGCGTCGATCACGCCACACCCGCAGCCTTCTACGCCCATCGCAAGAACCGCAACATGTATTACGAGATAGGCCAAGACATGTGCAGCAGCCAGTTCGACTTCTTTGCCGGCAGCGACTTCCTCAAGCCCGAACGCCCCGACCAACCCACCCTGTACCAACAGACACAGGATGCCGGCTACACCATAGTACGCGGTTACAAGGAATACCAGAAGAAAGCCCGCAAGGCAGACCGCATACTCATGCTGCAAAGCCAGGAAGCATCCAACCAGGACCGCTCAGCCCTCCCCTATGCCATCGACCGCCAAAAGGACGATATGACATTGGTACAGATTACCAAAGCCGCCATAGATTTCCTACGTAAAAAGAACCCTGACCGCTTCTTCCTCATGGTCGAGGGAGGCAAGATCGACTGGGCAGGCCACAACAACGACGCATCAACCGTATATGAGGAAGTCATAGACATGGACAATGCCGTACGCGTTGCACTCGATTTCTACAGGAAACACCCCAACGAGACACTCATAATCGTGACCGCCGACCACGAAACAGGCGGTATGGGCCTCGGCAACAAGAACTACACACTACAGTTCGACCTCCTGCAATACCAGAAGATGAGCGCCCCCCTGTACAGCAACCACGTCAGCAGCATCGCAAAACAATACAGCGACAGCCTCACTTGGGAAATCATCAAGCAAGACCTCACAGCCAACTTCGGTTTCTGGGACAAGGTAAAGATCAGCCAGCAGCAGGAAGAACAGCTGTACAAAGCCTACGAAGACATACTCGCAGGACGTGACAAGAGCCAGAAGACCCTGTACTCACAATTCAACAACCTCAGCTACCTTGCCAAGAGCATCCTCAACGCCAATGCACGCATCGGCTGGACCTCGGGCTCACATACCAACGGCTACGTCCCCGTCTTCGCCATCGGTGCCGGCGCCCAACACTTCCACGGCCGCATCGACAATACCGACATCCCCAAAATCATTGCCAAAGTAGCAGGGTACAAACACTAAACCCTTAACCGCTAACAGCAGTGACCCCCGGAAGTTTTTCTATGTCTGACTTCCGGGGGTTAATTTCTTAGGTTAGCGGTTGATCGGTAACTGCCGGCTAATCGTCGTTTCCGGTGTTACCACCCGGGGGTGTCGTGCCGCCGCCGGTGTTGGGCCTGGTTGCATTGAAGGTCATCCCCTGGGCCATGGGGACCATGCGGTGTTTGGTATATCCCTGACGGTCAGCCAGGGCGCAGCACTTGATGATGTTATAGGGTGCGACCTGCAGCCAGCCGCCCATTACAAGGGCGCACAAAACCGCAAGCCATGCGGCGGCGCACCGTCTCAGAGAAGTGCATCTGCTGGAGGGCAGCATGCACCGGATGACCAATGCTGCAATGCCGCATATCAACTGGGGCAGTGTGCATGCCATGTACATCATGTTGTTGTCCAGGAAGTGTGACGACTCGGCATGGGGGGATGTTACTATGGCGGGTATGTGTGCGGTCTGGACAAGGCACTTCTGGCCTACGATGAAGAACATCTCGGTGCCGGACAGCATCATAAGGCAGAAGAACAGTATGCAGAAAACGATCTTGCTGCGTATGTGTTGCAGGGCGTATACCAGCGGAAAGCACAGGGCAATACTCTAAATCCTCTACATTTGCCGTCGGAAATATCGAAAAACACCAGTCTTATGACACAAGAAACCCCTACCTCGTTTTTGTTACTGACAAAAACCTCGTTTTTATTGCCAACGAAAACCTCGTTTTTGTTACCAACGAAAATCTGGTATCGGTTTGAGAACATAAAACCAACCCTTAAAAACCTCGCGATAGTATAAGGTAATCGCATACGGAAATGATACAGTACAAGGTTTGTCTTAACAACGGAATCGAGGCCTTCGGCATCGACCAGAAGACCATTACCGCCAACGAGGATGTGCAGACCTGCGACGGGGAGGGTACCGATCCCGATAACACTGGAAACGACGATTGATACACTTACCTATCAGTACCAAAAACAATTCCCGGCCGGCATCTCTGCCAGTCGGGAATTTCTATTGTGCGCTAACCGCTAACCTTTAACCGCTAACCTGATATTATTTCGTCTCTATCAGATAGATGTCGTTGGTCTTTCCATCGGGACTTGTATGGATAGCTGCTGCGGAGCCGCGCTTCAGGACTATAAGCTCCTTGACCTTGTTTGGAGACAGCTTGGCGAAATCGGTCTTGGAAGCCTTCTTTCCGTTGATGAAATAGGTAACGGCTTCGGGCTGTTTCCCGGTGAATATCTGGATGACACCGTTCTTTCCTTTGTCACCGTAGGATTTGGCAAACTCGCTATCCGCTTTATACACGTTCACCGATTTGATTTTGTCGGCATCTATATCAGTGATGTTGCCTGTGAACTCACGGCCGTCAACGATAAGAAGGGGATTAACCCTGGAGGTCTTCATTTTCCCTGCTGCCGTAGGTGGCAAGGCTGCAGCTTCTTCGGCAGACAGGACACGGACGGTGGTGGCGGAAGTGGCGCCTTCGATTTCCGTCCAATCGCCGGTGGTGGAGATGTTGTGGATGGTCAGTTGCTCCTGATGTTTGATTTCGTAGTGTCTGACGGTCTTGCCGACCAGTTGCGAGCCGTCGAAGTTCTCTACGTGCTTGCCGTCGATGATGTAGAGATTCTCTTGTGCTGATGCCGTGAGGCAGAGCAGCATTGCACTGAGTGCAAGGAATGTGATTCTTTTCATTTGCCTAATGATTTCTGATGTTGTTACATTTCTATATTGATGGGTACCACGTGGAGTCCTTCGTTGTCACCCGACAGGCTGACGATGTATGATGATGATGTACCGTCGGACAGAGTCTTGGTGACGATGGTGGCGTCGCCTACGGGCTGAAGCCTGTACGTTTCAACCTGTTCGTTAGCGAAATTGGAGGCGGACATTATATTATTTATCTGCCTCTCCGTAATAGCAGCATCATTACGGTGCGTCTTTCGCCTCGGCTGCTTGATAGCGGGGCGTTCCACAATGGGCTGCTCTGGTTCAACCGTAATGGGCCGAGGTTCCGTTACGGATTCCTGTGGCTGTTGCTCTGCGTTTTTCTTTGATGTTTTGGTGGCTTGCACGGCAAGTATCTGTGGCTGACTTGGAACTTCGTCCGTCTGCTTATTAGTAAATAAAAAGAATGCGACGATGACTGCCGCCGCTGCCGAGGCTATCCAATAGAGGGCAACACGTTTGGCAGGCTTCCTCGCCATCAATCGGTCAAATTGGTCGGCTTTTTCTTCAGAGGGCGCAAATTCTCCTGCGAAGCGAGCGGAGGACATTATCAGCAGCCGCACATCATTCTCTTCCGGTGTCAGCACTTCATCTGTTTGAACGTAATATTGCCTGAGCTGCTGCTCTTCCTCGATGGTCGTCTCGGCATTCAAGTACCGGTTAACCAACTGCATCCGTATGTTCGTGTCGTTGCATTTCATGTTTATTCCTCCCTATGTCCAACAGTTCCATCATTCTTTTCCTTGCATTGCATATCATTGTCTTGGTGCTTGCCGGCGTAGTGCCACATGCTGCTGCGATTTCTGCCATTGACATCCCCTCGCTTCGCATCACAAGCATCCGCCGTTGCGTCGATGGCAGTTTGGCCAGTGCGTTGCCTATCCATCGCTCCGTCTCACATGTAATAACCGAATGGTCAGCCTGTACGTGACTGATGACATTGACAGTCTCGTCAAGCGGCTCGTGCTGTTCCTTTCTGAGTTTCAGTATGTCAATACACACGTTCTTCGCAATCAGCATAGCCAATGCCTCGGGCTTCTGGTAATCGCCAATCCTTGCTCGCATCTGCCACAGACGCATAAGTGTTTCCTGCACAGCATCCTCCGCATCGTAAGCCAGTTCCTGCCTGTCAAAGAAACTCCTGCAGAGCTTCATCAGCCTAGGACGAGTCGTAGTTGCGATATGCTGAAAGTCTTGCAATTCCATTCCTGTCTATGCGCTTCTGCTATTAACACGAATAAAAACAGTAAAGGTAAACTGAAGAATGAAATTTTTCACCGGATTGGTTGATTGGGCACGGTGAGTTTCTGAAGAGTTGCGCAGCGGTTGATTGTCCTACACCTTGCGCAGTTCCCAGAAGGCGATGGCGCTGGCAGCGGCTACGTTGAGCGAATCGACATTGTGGAACATGGGTATGCGAACGATGTAGTCGGCACAATCTATTGTTTCCTGTGGCAGGCCGTCGCCCTCGTT
>JAEEGL011528383.1_pt1 | contig 25118 bp, 24 predicted proteins | sample 9134231 | NCBI WGS metagenome assembly JAEEGL01 (sample SAMN16246548, study PRJNA631951) | gut metagenome | biome: gut microbiome; feature: rumen; material: fiber-attached | host: Bos | place: Iran: Karaj | collected 2018-10 | reverse complement strand
GTATTATTTTTGTCTGTCAAGCGTATTTATGAATCCTTTTGCAAAATACAGCGTTATTTTGCCGACTGTTTCTCCGTTATCGAGAGGCATTTTGCTCAAAGTATCGCCGTTATGTACTTCATACGGCGGCTGAGTTATTATCACGTAACATTCGTTTGAATCGAATCTGATCATGCGTTTCATAGAAAACAAACGTATCGAACCGATCTTTACGGGAAGTTCTTTTATTACTCCGCCTTCCGAGAAAATATACAGATGATCTTTCTTGTTAAGGCATGAAATCAGCTTAACGGCGATCGTCTTGTCTTTCATTTTAAGTTTCAAATTGATTTTTCCGTCGTCGTGAATAACGGAAAAGAGAAGAGAACGGGCGTTTGAAATAGTAATATCTTTCTCTTTACATAGCCTTTTAAGCTCGTTCAAAAAGCTCTTTCTTGCCCTGAAAGCTTTGATGTACTTTATCGCAAATATCACGATTAAAAATCCGAGAACTATCTTCCAAACGATATCGAAAATGAATTTGAATACGTTCATTTGTGCTGATAAGAATATCAACACAAACGGCGCAAGCCACGATATCAAAGAAAGTACAATTAAAAACGTAATTATCTTTTTTACAGTCGATCTCTTGTCTTCCGATAGTATCGCGCGCCATTTATTTACGTTTCTTATTCGTATCAAATATTCGATAAGAATTATAAATACCGCCACGATAATATACGAAAGAGTTTTGTTCGCCGTAAAGCCGAAGACAGACGCCGCAAGACCGTTCTTATGAAGCAATAAAAACATCAGCGCAGCCTCAAGCCACATATCCCACATTATAAATGTAAGATATGCCGGCTTACCGTTATCTTTCCATACCGATTTATTATATTTGTTGTTGTAAATAATAAAATCGAGTACGGATACGTATATCAAAACGTATACTATCGTTTTGATAATATTTACCGCCGTATCGGTCAGATTCTCATCAAATCTTTGCACGTAGTATTCAGATGCGATATATGCAAAAAACGAAAAAAGAAATATGATCGTTGCGGTGATCAATGCCGATACTATTTTATATAAGGCGCTTTTTGTTTTGTCTTCCATAAATTACCCCGTCCCGGTGACGTTTTTTGCTTTGTCTTCCATAAATTACCCCCGTCCCGGTGTTTGACCGGAGCGGGGGAGCAATCTTCTTTTAATTATTTTTTATCGGAATCTGTTTTGATCTCTACGGGCGCGGCGCCTATTTTGCCGCCGAGTATTCCGAGAAGCAGGGTCTTGAGATCTATGCCCATACCTTCGGTTATACCGCTCGAGATCTGAGTCGTCGATTTTACGATATCTTCAACGAGCTTTGCAGTGTTTCCTTCGCCGTACATCGTGATCTTGTCGACTTTTGCAAGAGGTTCCGCTACGTTCTTTGCGATCTCCGGCAGAGCTTTCATTACCATTTCGATAACTGCGGCTTCGCCGTATTTCTTCATTGCTTCGGCTTTCTTGTCGATACCTTCGGCTTCGGCAACCGCCTTTGCCTGGATCGCGACGGCTTCGGCTTCACCGACCTGTCTGATACCTTCGGCTTTCTTTTCAGCCTCATAAAGCATCGCCTCGGCAGCCACTTTCTTCGCTTCGGCTTCACGCTGTACCTCGATCAGCTTTGCTTCAGCTTCGAGCTGCCGCTGTACTTTAAGCGCCGCCGCTCTCTGTTCTGCCGCGTATTTCTCGGCTTCCGCGCGTTTTTCAGCCTGATATTTATCTGCGTCGGCTTTCTTACGCACTTCGGCGTCGAGCTGTCTCTGTTTTACTTCCGCTTCTTTTTCGGCGCGGAGTATTTCTTTTTCCTGCGCGGCTATCGCAACGTCCGCTTCAGCCTGTTTTCTGATCTTTTCCTGTACCTGGATCTGGATCTGACCGGCCGCCGCGGCGTCTGCCGCCGCTCTGTCTGCCTGCGCTTTGAGCTCCGCCTGGCGCAGAGCGAGAGACGTGTTTGCTTCAGCGGTGAGCTTCTGAGCTTCAGCGCGTTTTTCAGCGGTTTCTCTTTCGGCGTTGGCTTTTGCGACTTCGATGTCTCTCATCGCAACCGCTCTTGCTTCTTCGGCGTCGCGTTTGACTTCCATTTCTCTCTGAACGCCTATCGCTTCGACAACGCCGTGCCTCGATCCGCACGCGTCGACGGCGTCCTGAATGTCCTGAATATTGAACGTTACGACTTCAAGACCCATTTTCGCAAGGTCGGGACGCGCGTTTTCGATAACGCTTTCAGCGAACTCTTTACGTTTCGTAAGAACGTCCATTACAGTCATCGTTGCGACGATCTCACGTAGGTTGCCCTGCAACACATCGTTTACTTTGGCGCTTATCGTATCCTCATTATAGCCGAGGAAGTTCGATATCGCCGCCTGCTGACGCATCGTGATGTATTCTTTTCTTGATTTGCATCCGGCCTGTTCGATCTCTTTGTCGGAGACTGTCGAGCTGTTGGCATATACCTGAATGGTAACAACAGCGTCAAGCCAGAGCGGTACGCCTTCTTTTGTCTTTACGCCGGTCTGCGGCGTCTTGACGTCGACCTTCATAATACGCATGAGCAGATGGTCTACTCTCTGGAGCACCGGAATGACGATCGTTCCTTTACCGGAAATGACCTTCGGTTCTTTGTGACCGATACCCGTAATGACGAGAGCTTCCGTCGGAGGCGCTTTCTTATAGCACGCCGATATGACCAGAAGCAGAACGATCACGACGACCGCGATAATGATGATTACACCCCAATCCATATTCTTTATCTCCTTTTTTAGTATTTACGGTTTTTGTTTTACCGAATATGATTATACATATTTTTTGCCGTAAGTCAATATGATTACGGAATTTTTAATAATTCTTAATTCCGTAACGATCTGCTTTTAATAATTCTTAATAAATTGTCCCCGAAGCAGCGCTTCGGGGATCCGTTTATGCTTTCGTAAGCTTTGCGTAAGTCGCCATAAGGCGTTTTCTGCCGTGATCGTCAAAATTGATTTCGTACATCGTATCAGCGCCCATTACCGTCGCCTTTATCACGGTGCCTGTGCCGAATGTGATATGAGATACCCTGTCTCCCTCGATAAACGTTTCATATCCCTGCGTTTTGCCTACGTTGCCGATAGATGACGAATCTTTCAGGATCTCGGATGAAAGCGTATGTCTGCGTTTGTTCTGAGAGGCGTTCATCTGCTCGGCAATGTTAACCCGTTTCGAAGGGGCGGAATCGGTGAATTCCGGCGAGATCTCTTCAACGAAGCGCGATGCTGGATTTATCGAGGTCTTGCCGTAAAGCATGCGTTTTTCGGCGCGTATAAGATACAATTCTTCTTTTGCTCTCGTGATCGCAACGTATGCGAGACGCCTTTCTTCTTCAAGTTCGCTCGGATCGTTCGCAGAATGCTGAGAAGGGAAGATACCTTCTTCCATACCGGGGATGAATACAACGGGAAATTCAAGTCCTTTTGCGCTGTGTATCGTCATCATAACGACGGCGTTGGCGTTCGTATCATAGTTGTCGATGTCTGTTATCAGCGAAACGCTCTGTAAAAAGCCTTCGAGCGACGGCGAGAGATCGTCGAGCTCATACTGTATCATAGAAGATTTAAGTTCTTCGATATTATCAAGCCTGTCTCTGTCTTCTTCAAGACCGCTTTCGAGCAGCATTTCACGGTATCCGGTCTTGTCCAGAACGTTTTCAAGAAATTCCGAAAGCGGCATAGTCTCGCACAGCGCTTTGAGTTCAAGTATTATATCGGTGAATTTTGACAGCTTTGAGCATACTTTCGTCAGCGCCGGAACGTCGGGAGATCTCATCATAACGGTAAAGAGATCGGTCTCCTGCTCTTCTGCAATCTTCTTCACGGCGTCGATCGTCGATTCGCCGATCTTTCTCTTAGGTTCATTTATGACTCGAAGAAGACGTTGATCGTCAGACGGGTTGTTTATTACGGTCAAATACGCTATAACGTCTTTTATCTCTTTCTTTTCGTAAAAGCGTCTGCCGCCGATCACACGGAAGGGAATACCGCTTCTGCCGAACTCGCTCTGTATAGAGTTTGCCTGCGCGTTGGATCTGTAAAGAATGGCAAAATCCGAATACGGTCTGTTTTGTTTTATGGATTTTTCTTTAACGGTGTTTATTATGAAACGCGCCTCGTCAAAATGCGTCGGCAGTTTCTTGATCTTTACTTTTTCGCCGCCTTCTTTTCTAGTGTAAAGCTCTTTGCCCCTTCTGCTTTTATTGTTTCTGATAACGGAATTGGCCGCGTCCAGTATATTAGCGGTAGACCTGTAATTCTCCTCAAGTTTAATTACCGTACAGGAAGGGAAAATCTTATCGAAATTAAGTATATTCTTAATAGCGGCGCCTCTGAACTTATATATGCTCTGATCGTCGTCGCCGACAGCCATGATGTTCTTATGTACAGTTGACAGGAGTTTAACGAGCTGATACTGGGCGTAGTTAGTATCCTGATACTCGTCAACGCTTATGTATCTGAATTTGGAAGAATACTTATCAAGCACGTCCGGATTTTCGTTAAAAAGCTTTACGGTATATAATATCAAATCGTCGAAATCCATCGCGTTGCTGTTTTTCATGCGATGCTGATACAGTTCGTATATGGTTGCTATCTGAGAATCTCTGAAGTCACCGGCTGCGTCCTGCGTGAATTCCTCAGGGTCGACGAGACTGTCTTTTGAACGGCTTATCCTGTTCGCAACGACAGCGGCGGGCAGCATTCTCTCGTCAATATTGAGCTGATTCATACATTCGACGATCATTTTCTTACTGTCGTCGGCATCGTATATAGTGAAACTGCGGGTAAAACCGATGCGGTCGGCGTTTGCTCTCAATATTCTCACGCAGACGGAATGGAAAGTGCCTACCCACATATCGTCGAAATTTTCACTCAGCATACTGCGAAGCCTCGTCTTCATCTCGTTCGCCGCTTTATTCGTGAAAGTTATCGCAAGAACGTTATAAGCAGGACATTTGTTTTTTGCAAATTTGGACAGAACGTCAAAAAGCTCCTCACGCGAAAGAGAAAACGCACGTTTCAACGATTCCGTATCTCTGTCGGTCAGGTCTTCGGGTATAAAATCTGAAGAGTAAGCGTCGCCGAAGTTGATTATATGTGAAACTCTGTTTACAAGTACCGTCGTCTTGCCGGTACCGGCTCCGGCGAGGACCAGCAGCGGACCGTTGACCGTGTATACCGCTTTCCGCTGCTCTTCGTTGAGCCCGGAATAGTATGCGTCGAACGCCGCTCTTTTCAACTCCTGCAATTTACCGTTCTGCGTTAAATCCATCATCGGACCTCCGTTTGTATATGCTGAAAGAATGCCATAATTACCGCTTATTATAATATCTTAAAAGTATTATATCATATAAAATCTAAAATATCAAGCGGATTTCCAAAAAAATTTTAATTATTTCATATAATTTTTAACCATTTTATAAACAAAAAGGGGCTTTTTAACAAAGCTCCTTTTTTGTATCAGTTATTTACTTACTTATGATGCAGACTGCGTGAGCGGAAATACCGTCACCTGATCCGGTAAAACCGAGCCGTTCTTCCGTCGTCGCTTTTACGTTGACACGGTCCGCACAGACGCAAAGACACTCTGCGATATTGCGGATCATTTCGTCAATATACGGCGACAGTTTCGGCGCCTGCGCGATCACCGTCGCGTCGACGTTGCCGACGGAATAACCGTTTTCATATAACATGTCGCTGACGTTTTTCAAAAGGATCTTACTGTCAATACCGCGGTACTTTTCGTCGCTGTCGGGAAAGTGGTATCCGATATCGCGCATCCCGGCGGCGCCGAGCAGCGCATCGCAAATCGCGTGTATCAGAACGTCTGCGTCGGAGTGACCGAGAAGTCCTTTTTCGTAAGGAACCGTAACGCCGCCGAGTATGAGTTTTCTGCCGGCAACGAGGCGGTGTACGTCGTAGCCGTGCCCGATACGGTCAGCCATTTTCAGACTCCCTTTTTCTTAATATCGCCTCGGCAATACAGATATCTTCGGGGTTTGTTATCTTAATATTCTGATATCCGAGATCGCAGACATATATCTTGAAATTGAGCCGCTCGACAAGAGAATTGTCGTCCGTTGCGGTTATACCGTCTTTCTTAGCGGAATAAGCAGCCGCCCGATACATATCATATTTGAATATTTGCGGCGTCGTAGCCTGAAATACCGTGTCTCTGTCGACGGTCTCTTTTATAAATGCGCCGTCGCAGCGTTTGAGCGTATCCGTCGGTTTCTGAGCCGCCGTAGCGGCGCCGTAATGATATGCCCAGGTGCATACCTCGGATATCTGTTTTGCCGTTATAAGACATCTCGCGCCGTCGTGGATCGTAACGTAATCGGCTTCGGGGTTGACTTTTCGCAGTCCGTTCAAAACCGATTTCTGTCTCGTTTCGCCGCCTTCAACGATATGCGATACTTTTTTGAATCCGTATTCTTTATAGAATTTCTTATAAAGCTCGAATTCTTCTTTACGGACTACGAGAACTATCTCGTCTATGTCCTCGCACGCTTCGAACTGAAGCACCGTACGAACGATAACGGGCAGACCGCATATATCGATCATCTGTTTCGTCGTATTGTCCGGCAGTTTCATACGTTCGCTCAACCCGGCGGCGACTATTATCGCGCTGTTATAATAATCGCGATGATCTACGCCGAACAGTTTTTTGAACGTTCTTGCGATCTTATTATACTTTCCCTTGCTCATATTCAAATACCGGCTGCATATTTCACGCCTGCGTCAAACGCTTTACCGTTTGCTTCGCGCAGGGCTGCTTTTGAAGCGGGCAGAGAATCGGTAATGCATGATCTGAAGTAGTCGCGGTCAAACAGTTTAGTCTTCTCGATAAAGAATCCGAGCATTACGACGTTAGCCATTTTATTCATATTCATACCGTTGGCTATCTCTGTAGCGGGTATGAAATACGATGTGATATCGGTCCGCTCCGGCGTTTTGTTTATAAGAGTGCTGTCAGCGAACAGCTTGCCTCCGGGCGTTATTCTCGGCATGAACTTGTCGTAAGACTGTATGTTGAAAGCTATGAGAATATCGGGAGAGCTTATGATAGGCGAACTGATATCTGTATCGGACAGTATGACGCTGCAGTTGCACGTACCGCCTTTCTGTTCCGGACCATACGACGGGAGCCACGTGACGTTCAGATCCTTATCCATACCAGCTATCGCGAGTTTCTTTCCGGAGAACAGGATACCCTGTCCGCCGAAACCTGCGAGTATGATCTTTTCAGTCATTTTCTTCGCCTCCCATCGCATTTCTGTCGGCGTAAACGCCGAGAGGATAGAACGGTATCATCTTTTCCTCGACGAATTTCAAAGCGTCAGTCGGAGAAAGTCCCCAGTTGGTGGGACAGGTCGAAAGTACTTCGACTATTGAAAGTCCTTTCTTGTCGATCTGGTTTTGAAACGACTTTTTGATAGCTCTCTTTGCGGCTCTCACGTTCTTTACACTGTTTACGGCAACGCGTTCGGCATAAGCGACGCCGTCGAGCGTGGACAGCATTTCGCAAACGTGGATAGGATTGCCCTGTATGAGTTTTTGTCTGCCGTAAGGCGACGTAGTCGTTACCTGGCCCGGCATAGTAGTAGGAGCCATCTGACCGCCCGTCATGCCGTAATTCGTATTATTGATGAAGATTATCGTGATATTTTCACCTCTCGCCGCGGCGTGAACGGTCTCGGCGGTTCCGATAGCCGCAAGGTCGCCGTCGCCTTGATAAGTAAAAACGATTTTGTCCGGATGCGTGCGTTTGACTCCGGTGGCGACAGCCGGAGCTCTTCCATGCGATGCTTCTATAAAATCGCATTCAAAATAATTGTACGCGAATACAGCGCAGCCGACGGGAGCGATACCGACAGTATCGTTTTCGATACCGAGTTCGTCTATTACCTCCGCAACGAGTCTGTGAACGATACCGTGAGTACAGCCGGGGCAGTAATGCATCGGCACGTCTGAAAGCGCGGCAGGTCTTTTATATACTATCATTTTTTCAAACCTCCGGATATCTTGATTATTTGTTCGTAAACGTCTTCGGAAGAAGGCATGCTGCCCCCTGTGCGGCCGTAAAAGTATACGGGCTTTTTGCACTCTGTCGCAAGCCTTACGTCGTTGACCATCTGTCCCATATTCAGCTCAACGGATAAGAACGCTGAAGCCGTGTCTGCAAGTTCGCACAGTTTCTTCGACGGGAACGGAGAAAGAGTGATCGGACGGAGCAGACCTGCTTTAACGCCGTTCTTTCTCGCTTCATTGACCGCCGATTTTGAGATCCTCGCCGTGATGCCGAACGAGACTATGACGATATCCGCATCGCTGCAAAGATATTCTTCGTATCTAACTTCGTTTTCGTTTACGTTCTTGTATTTTTCCGCCCTTTGAAGGACAGTGTCTTCGAGTTCTTCAGGTTTAAGATAAAGAGACGTTATTATATTCTTTTTTCTCTTGCCGCCGTGGCCGTTTGCCGCCCACGGCTTTTCCGGAGGATTTGAAAACGAGATCTTATCGAAATCGACAGGTTCCATCATCTGACCGAGCGCGCCGTCGGCAAGCAGCAGAACGGGCATTCTGTATTTGTCTGCAACGGTAAAAGCGTCCGACGTGAGAGAAGCCATCTCCTGAACGGAAGACGGGGCAAGCACGAAAAGATGCATGTCGCCGTGACCGAGAGCTTTCGTAGCCTGATAATAGTCCGACTGGGACGGCTGGATGCCTCCGAGACCCGGACCGCCGCGCTGAACGTTTAAAATAACGCAGGGCAGGTCGCATCCGACTATGTAACTCACGCCTTCGCTCTTAAGGCTTATACCGGGTGAAGAAGAAGACGTCATAACGCGTACGCCGGAAGCCGCGGCGCCGTATACCATATTTATCGCCGCAACTTCGCTTTCAGCCTGCAGACAGAGACCGCCTACCTTAGGCATCGTTTTCGCCATATATTCCGCAATTTCTGTCTGAGGGGTGATTGGATATCCGAAATAATATCTGCATCCCGAACGGATCGCGGCTTCTGCAACTGCTTCGTTGCCTTTTATCAATACCTTTGACATAAGCTGCCTCCTTATTCTTTAATTACGGTTATCACCGCGTCCGGACACATTACCGCGCACGAAGCGCAGGCTATACACTTTTCGGGTGACGTGACCGAAGCGGGATGATAACCTTTACCGTTCAACTTGCCGCTGTCAAGTGAAATGATCTTCAGCGGACACGCGAACGCGCAAAGACCGCAGCCTTTGCATCTTTCGGTTTCGAAAATTACTCTGTTCATATCGTTTTCCTTTGCTAAAATAGTCTCTTTGTATAATTTTTTATTTTATAAACGTCGCCTGTCACATTTGGTGCACGCTCCGTCATATAGCAGGTGCAGAGAAGCGGTACACCGGATAGTCTTACAAGTTCGCCGGCAAACTCATCAGTACGTTCAATATCTTCCGCCGCCGTATCTTCGCCTATATTGCTGTTGTTTACCAGAAACGAGGTTTTCAGCCCGCTTACAGCCTCTATCTCTCTCATGACGCCGAACGCGTCAGTCGGAGTTGAAGTCAACGGCCGGTATGCGTTAAATACGTAGACAGAATAAAACGGAACGGATATGATTTTATCATGTATGTATCCGAGAGATATCGCACCGAGCATATCTCCGCCTACGTCAAGGACAACGCCGGCTCCGTCTGCAACAGTGTTCAGCGCTCCTATGATATCAGAAGGAACGGAAGGTATGTCAACGTTAGAGTTGGCGAAAACCGAAGCGATGATCTTAACGTTTTTGCCTGAAAGAGCTTCTTCAGCGTCAAGCGCTCTGAAATAAGGGTTTATATTGTCATAGTCTATCAGAAACACAGGATTTCTGCCGGCAAGCGCCGCGGATAAGTTGACGGAAAAGTTTGTTTTTCCCGCGCCGAAATGTCCCGTTACGACTGTAACCGATCCGGAAAATCGCCCCGCATTGAATTCTTTCATACCCAAATCACCGTTTTTTTGTTATTATATCATGTTTTTCATTAAAAATAAAGTGGTATTCGTAAAAAAGAATTTAAAATATGAAAAAACTTTTGTTGTAATCAGCGATAAAGTAAATAAACAGATAAAATTTTTTTATCTATATTGCAAATTCTATAATTATGTGATATAATAACTAAAAATATTTATTTCACTTGTGGAGTGCGGAAATGAGCAAGTTTATAACAACCGTTGTCGATCAGTTTTCCAACTTGTGGTCACAGCTGAGAGCGATGCGAATAGTGGATTTTCTCGACATAATCCTTATGTCGATAATCATCTACTACGCTTACAAATTCATAAAAACGAGGCGCGCCGCCAAGCTTGCCATAGGTCTCGTGATACTGCTTCTTGTATTTATCATCAGCGACCTGTTGAATATGTACGGTTTGCGTTTTCTGCTTTCGAATATATTCCAGATCGGCCTTATCGCGATCGTTATACTGTTTCAGCCGGAACTCCGTGCCGCGCTTGAAAAGATGGGCGCTCAGCCGCTGAAAGGTTTCAAAACGATAGCCGCGCAGAAGACGAGCAGCGCTTCCGCCATGATCGCAAACGTTTGCAGCGCAGTTACTGGACTTTCAGAAACAAAGACCGGCGCTCTCATAGTCATCGAGCGGCTTACGAAGCTCGGCGATATCGAAAAGACCGGTACAACGTTCAACGCCGACCCGAACGCTGCGCTCATAAAAAACATTTTCTTCAATAAAGCCCCTCTCCACGACGGCGCGCTCATCATTTCCGACAACAAAATAGTGGCGGCCGGCTGTTTCCTTCCGCTTTCGCAAAGAGACGATATCATTCAGGATCTCGGTACCAGGCATCGCGCCGCGATCGGTATGAGCGAGAACAGCGATGCGATTGTGATCGTCGTAAGCGAAGAGACCGGCACGATATCTCTCGCGCTCAACGGAGAACTCAAACGTAATTTCGATTATACTTCTCTAAAAAATCAACTATACGCGTTGCTTATAAACGAAAGCAAAAGTCCGCGCTCATCAAGAAAATCGGAGGAGGGTGAAAACAAATGAATGAAAATGAAGTTTTGAACGCTCCCGAAGCCGAAAACAAAAAAACCGCGCGCAAACACAACGGTCTCGATCTCGCCGCGAAGATAATGTCCGTTATCGTAGCGTTCGTAATATGGATATATGCGGTAAACACCGAAGGAACCGTTTATGAAAAGACTGTGTCGGGCGTAACCGTGAACATAGAGAATATCCCCTCCGGTTTTTCGATTATATCCGGTCAGGGGTTCACGGCTGAAGTTAAAGTCAAAGGCAAACGAAGCGACGTTCTCTCGCTCACCGCATCGGATCTTAAGGCTTACGTTGACGCTTCTTCCTGTATAGAATCCGGTCTTTGCACTTTGCCGATCAGCGTCAATCTTCCAGCCGACGTTTCTTTGTCGGACGTTTATCCGTCCTCCATTTCCGTTTATTTCGGAGTGACTATTTCCAAACAGCTGCCTATAACGATATCGCTGAAGAACTATACGCTTGAAACTGACTACGTTATCGAGAAGTCCACTCCCGAGACCGCTTTCGTTACAGTGACCGGACCTGCCGACGAGCTTGCAAAAGTTTCCGAGGCGAGAGTTACTCTTGAACCCGGTCATATTACATCTTCGTTTACCGCATCAGGCTCTCTCGTGCTGTACGACAGCAACGGCAGCGTATATTCAAATCCGTACGTTTCCTGTTCGCTTTCCGACGTCGTCGTAAGAATAGAAGTACAGACGTATAAGACCATCCCGCTTAACGTCGCATACAAGTACGGATATTTCAATAATAACAACGTCGATATAACGATCGAACCGAGCGAACTGCGTCTCAAAGGCGCCGTTGAAGACCTTGCAAAACTTGAACGTCTCACGATTGCGACCATTGATGAGACGGATATAAACGGCGATACCGCGCTTATTTCCGACGTAGCTTTGCCCGATAACGTCATATCGGCCGACGGTGTCAGTTCGATCAAGATAACGATAAAGCACAAAAACACCACAACAAAAACGTTTGCGGTCAGCGATATCAGGTTTGAAAATCTCGATGAAGGGAAGACCTGTACGCTGTCTTCGGATACCGTGAACGTAACTCTGCGCGGCGATATCGGCGAGTATTTCTCATACTTTGACGAGAATAACATAACAGTAGTTCTCGATATGAAAAACTACAATAACATGACCGGGAGCGTTAAAGTGCCCGCTCGGATAGTTATAAACAACGAGTCGTCTCAAACGATGATCTACGCTGTCGGGTCGTATTCGGTATCGCTGACGCTCGAATAATGCAGAAAATCATATTACATCAAATAGCGCTTACACCGGACGCTCCGTCAGAATACGCGATCGAAAAAGCCGTTACTGCCGCACGCAAAGCTGGAGTAAGGACAAGCGCGGCACGTATTTGCCGCGTATCGGTCGACAGCAGACGCAAAAACGACGTTAAGACCGTCTATTCGGTTATGGTCGACTGCGATAGCGTAACCGAATCGCAGCTTAAAGCTCTCGGCGCAGCAAGATATTACGAACCTGACGTGACCGTCAGATACGGCAGCGGCAAGCCGGGAAAGATCGCCGTAATCGGATTCGGACCCGCCGGCATATTCGTGTCTCTTTTACTTGCGGAGCACGGGTACGACGTTACGGTATTCGAACGCGGCGAAGACGTCGCGTCAAGAGCGCGGACGGTCGAGCGGTTCATAAAAGAAGGCGTTCTTGACGCGGAATCGAACGTGCAGTTCGGAGCGGGCGGAGCCGGTACGTTCTCTGACGGAAAGCTCATTACTCGTATAAACGATCCGGTCTGCAATTACGTTATAAAACGTTTTTCAGATTTCGGAGCGCCGGAAAGCATACTTTACAGCGCAAGGCCCCATATAGGCTCCGACGTGCTCAGAACCGTCATCGGCAATATAACGTCCTATCTGACCGGTCTTGGCGTCGATATACGTTTCAACACGAAAATAACGTCTGCCGACGGTTACCGCGGCGGTATAAAGCTTTCTTTTGCCGACGGCGACGGATATTTCGACGCCGCCGTTCTCGCTTCCGGTCACAGCGCGCGCGACGTGTACGGTATGCTTTATAAAAGCGGTGCGGCTCTTGAAGCAAAGCCTTTTTCGGTCGGATGCAGGATCGAGCATCTGCAGGAAGATATCGATCGCGCAATGTACGGCAACGCTCTCGACAAGTACAGGGATCATCTGCCTCACGCGGAGTACAATCTTTCAAAGCGGTACGTCATAAACGGTGTGGAACGCGGAGTATATACTTTCTGTATGTGTCCGGGCGGTGAAGTTATATGCGCTTCAACTGAAACAGACGGACTCGTCACGAACGGTATGAGCAACAGCAAAAGATCCGCCCCGAACGCGAACAGCGCGGTCTGCGTTTCCGTTTTCCCGTCTGATCACGGCGGCGGAGCGCTTGACGGAATTGAGTTTCAGAGAAGAATTGAAAGAAAAGCGTTTGAGCTGACCGGCGGTTTTACCGTGCCTTATCAGACCGTCGGCAGTTATCTGCGCGGCGCGAGAAACGCTTACTCTCTCGTTGAACCGAGCTGCAGGATAGGCGCCGCCGCGGCGGATCTGAAACGCGTATTTCCCGATTTCGTTACGGATATGATAAAGACAGGGTTATACGATTTCGGCAGAAAGATATCGGGTTTTGACGCGGATCACGCCGTGCTCTCGGCGCCCGAAACGCGCACTTCGTCTCCGGTACGCATACTGCGTACCTCCGATCTTTTTTCGGTAAACAACGACGCTCTTTATCCGTGCGGCGAAGGCGCGGGTTACGCCGGCGGTATCACGAGCGCCGCCTGCGACGGCATCAAAACAGCATTGAAAATTGCAGAAAGGTTTGCTCCATCAAAATGACGGCAGAAGGAACGGTAATAAAGATCATAAACGAAACGCACGCCGTTGTAAAAACCGTAAGAAAATCGGCGTGCGCGGAATGCCATAAAAAAAGCGACGGCGGCTGCCGCGCCTGCGATATATTTTTAGGCGCCGACACGATAGAAACGAAAGCCGTCAACCGCATAGGCGCCGCGGAAGGCGATACGGTCGTCGTTGAGTCTTCGACGTCATACGTCATTTTCGCCGCCGCAATGGTCTTTATACTGCCTATCCTTCTCGCGGCTGCCGGATACTGCCTTTTCGCGTTCGCCTTTTCTCTCGTCTCGTACGCGCCTCTTGCGGCGGTCTGCGGCTTCGCTGCCGGTATTATATGCGCCGTAGTTTACGGATCGTTTGAGAAGAAGAAAGAGAGAATTATCATCGTTAAAATTTTGAATAAGGATATATGATATGTCTTTGAGAAAAAAATGGATACTCAAGGAGTACGACACAGAAGCCGCTTCGCTTATAAGCGAAGCTCTGTCGATCTCACCGGCTACTGCGGCTTTGCTCGTTGAACGCGGCCACAACACAAAAAAAGCGGCTCTCGATTTCATCAACAAAGAGAGCGCAGTTATGCACGATCCTTTTCTTTTGCCGTGTATGGAAGCGGCGGTAAAAAGGATTGAGCGTGCCGTCGTCAAAAACGAAAAGATACTCGTTTACGGCGATTACGACGTTGACGGCATAACCGGTACTGCGGTGCTCATGATGTTTTTCAGGAGCCTCGGGTGCGACGTCTCCTACCATATACCGAGCCGTTTTACCGAAGGCTACGGCGTGAACGACGAGTCGATACGGCAGTTTGCCGAAGAAGGCGTCGATCTTATTGTTACGGTAGATACAGGCGTTACAGCCGTCGACGAAGCGCAGACCGCGAAAAATCTCGGTATAGATATGATCATCACGGATCATCATCAGTGTAAAGAAGTTCTGCCCGACGCGCTCGCCGTGATCAATCCGAAACGGGCGGACAGCAAGTACCCGTTTGCCGAGCTGGCGGGAGTCGGCGTGGCTTTCAAGCTGATTTGCGGTTACTGCTGTTATCAGGCTACCGGCGCGGTGTCTTACAACAAAGAAGACAGAGAATTGCTCTTTGAGATCATAAGAGACTGTTATAAGAGATACGGCGAGATCATAGCTCTCGGCACGATCGCCGATATAATGCCCGTTACCGATGAAAACAGACTCATAATAGCATACGGCCTTATGCGTATGTCCAAAACAAAAAACGTCGGTCTGCGCGCATTGCTCGAAGAGACCGAGATAACCGCCGCAGCCGGTAAAAAGAAAATCAGCACGTCGACCGTAAGCTTTACTCTCGCACCGCGTATAAACGCCGCGGGAAGGTTAGGCGACGCTTCAAGAGCGGTCGAACTGTTCCTAACCGATGACGAAAGTCTCGCCTCGGAAATCGCGCGTGAGCTCTGTGAAACGAACAGAGAGCGGCAGGCGGAAGAAAATGCAATATCGTACGAAGCTGAAAAGATGATCGCGGAACAGATCAACTTCGCCTCTGACAAGATAATCGTTCTGGACAGCGATACGTGGCATCACGGCGTGATCGGCATAGTATCGTCAAGGATCACAGACAAATACCATCTTCCGAGCATTCTGATATCATTCGAAGGCGACGGGGAGATTGGCAAAGGTTCGGGCAGAAGCATAGAGTGCTTCGATCTCAACGAAGCGCTGACGAAATGCAGCGATCTGCTCGTCAAATCCGGCGGTCACTCGTTTGCGGCCGGTCTTACCGTCGAGCGCGGAAAACTGCAAGCGTTCAAAGAAAAGATCGGCAATATAGCGCGTGCGTCGATCACGGACGAGGACGCGGAACCGAGGACTTACGTTGATCTGCGCCTTTATCCGGAAGATTTAACGCTCGATCTTTTGAATGAACTTTCCCAACTCGAACCGTTCGGTACGTCGAACCCCGTACCGCTGTTCATGCTGTGCGGTCTTACGATCAAGGAGATCGTTCCGGTCTCGGCAGGCAAGCATCTTCGCATCACATTTTCTTACGAAGACAAAACTCTGTCCGCAATGTATTTCGGAAAGACCGAAGCTGATTTTCAGTTTATGGTCAACGATAAAGTCGATATACTTTTCAATGCGTCCGAAAACGAGTTCAAGTCCGTCGTTACGTTCCAGATAATAATACGCGACGTCCGGTTTTCGGAAGAATCCCTTTCCGAGCATGACGCCGAGCAGAACGTATACGAGTATATTAAGGACGACACGATACTCCCTCAGGAAGAACACATACCGTGCAGGGAAGAATGTGCGGCGCTGTTCCGATATCTTCGCGCAAAATGCGCCGAAAACGGCTCAGCGACCGTAAATATCAAAAAGCTCGCCGCGATAGAATTCAAGAAATTGAATTACATAAAACTGCGTCTGATCCTCGATATTTTCGAAGAACTTTCGTTCATCAAACTTTATACCGAAGACGGCATAATGTTCCGGATAACGATGAACGGAAACTGTGTTAAAAAGGATCTCGGGCAGTCCGAATTATACAAAAAACTAAACAAGCGCTGAAAAACACAGCTCTGATAAACTTATACGGAATAACTTTATGAAAAACGACAAAGCTCTCATTCCGTCTGACGAAGACGTATCCGCCTTTCCGGATGATATCAAAAAATTAGTCAAGCTGCTTATGCTTACCGGTAAGCATTACGACCTTGACAAGATCCTGCGCGCCTATGAATATGCGGCGGCTCTTCACGAAGGACAGTTCCGTCTGAGCGGTGAAAAGTACGTTATGCATCCGATCGCCGTAGCGGAGATAGTGGCGGAACTCGAACTCGATACGGATTCTGTCTGTGCAGCGCTGCTTCACGATACTATTGAAGACTGCTCTGACAAGACAGATCTGCAGACGGTGAAAAAGAAGTTCGGACCGGACGTCGCCGAGCTCGTAGACGGTCTTACCAAGCTCTCGGCTTTTCAGTTTGAAGACAAGGAAGAAGCGCACCTCGAAAATCTCCGCAAAATGTTTCTCGCTATGTCGAAAGACGTGCGCGTAACTTTTATCAAACTCTGCGACAGACTGCATAATATGCGTACGCTGAACGCCAAACCGGAAGAGAAGCGCCGTATAATCGCGCTTGAAACCATGTACGTTTACGCTCCTCTCGCTCACCGTCTCGGTATGCAGAAGATCAAGCAGGAGCTTGAAAAGCTCTCGCTGCAGTATCTTGACCATATCGGATACGAAGAGGTCGAACAACATATAAAAGAAAAATACGGACAGAACAGAAATTTTCTTGAGCGCACCAAAGACCAGATAAGAAGAAAACTGCAGGAGAATAAAATGAAATTCACTCTTGAAGGCAGAGTGAAATCCGTATACAGTATCTATAACAAAATGTACAGGAGCAACAAAAGCTTCGACGAGATATACGACTTTTACGCGATAAGAGTCATCGTCGAAACTGAGCTCGACTGCTATACCGCTCTCGGTTTCATACACGAGATGTATAAATCCATGCCCGGCAGATTCAAAGACTATATATCCACTCCGAAGCCGAACAATTACAGATCGCTGCATACGACTGTCATCGGCAGCGACGGTATACCTTTCGAAGTACAGATCAGAACTTACGAGATGCATCAGGTGGCAGAATACGGTCTCGCGGCTAACTGGAAATACAAGACCGGAGCGACCGCCAATTCCGATATAGACCAGCGGCTTCAATGGATCTCTGAAATGATCGAGGCCGAAAACGATACGAAAGACCCGGACGAATTCGTCAGCGCTTTAAAGATCGATATCCTTCAGGAAGAAGTTTTTGCTTTCACCCCTAAGGGCGAAGTTAAATCTCTGCCGCAGGGCTCGACCGTCATAGATTTCGCGTATGCGATACACTCCGAAGTCGGCAATAAAATGACCGGTGCCAAAGTCAACGGAATGATCGTACCGATAGACCACGTTCTCGAAAGCGGTGAGATAGTAGAAATAATAACCACCTCGTCGTCAAAAGGCCCGAGCCGGGACTGGCTCAAGATTGTAAAAACGAGCATGGCGAAGAACAAAATTCGCCAGTGGTTCAAAAAAGAGCAGAGAAGCGAGAATATTGCCGTCGGCAAAGCCGAGATAGACAGAGAATTCAAAAAGTACGGTATACCTTATACCGACGCGCAGCGTAACGAAGTAGTCGCCAACGTTGCGAAAAGGCTCGGCATATCCGACGTTGAAGACGCGTATAACACGATAGGATACGGCGGTATCACCGTCGCAAAACTTGCGGCGAAACTGAGAGCGGAATTCGAGCGCGTTGTTAAACCGGAACAGACTCCGAAGACTGTTTCCGTCGAAGAGCTGACCGAACAGAATAAACAGAAGCATAAGAAGAACGACAGCGGCGTCATAATAGACGGCATTACCGGCTGCCAGGTCAAATTCTCGAAATGCTGTAACCCCATACCCGGCGACGTCATAATCGGGTTCGTTACAAAGGGCTTCGGCGTTTCGATCCACAGAGCCGACTGTGCGAACGTGATATCGATGCAGAAAGACGAGGAACTCCGTTCGAGACTCGTGTCGGCAGAGTGGGACAATACAGACGTTTTCAAGTCAAACGGTTTCGAAACACAACTTCAGCTTATATGCAAACTGTCCGCCACGGTCGTAGCCGATATAGCTTCGGCTATCGCAGACCTTCACGTTAACCTGCTGAGCCTCAGCATGCAGAAAAAATCGGCGACCGAATGTATCGTTTATATTACCGTCGCCTGCAGAAATACGGGACATCTCGAATCGATCATTTCAAAACTCCGATCGATCCGAGACGTAGAAGACGTTTTGAGGAGTTGATATGAGAGCGGTAATACAAAGAGTATCGCATGCGTCAGTCAAGGTCGACGGCTCCGTTACCGGCAGCTGCGGCAAAGGTTATCTCATTCTATTGTGCGTTATGGAAAACGATACTGAAGAAGAAGCGCTCTTTTTATCTTCCAAGATAGCAAGACTGCGCATATTTGAAGACGAAAACGGCAAGATCAACAGATCGGTAACTGACGTAGGCGGTCAGATCTTACTAATCTCGCAGTTCACATTGGCGGCCAACTGCGTACACGGCAACAGGCCCGATTTTCTGTCAGCCGCCAAACCGGATAAAGCGATCGCTTTGTTCGATAAATTCAAAGAGGCTATATCTGTGTTCGTGCCGCATACCGAGACCGGTGTTTTCGGCGCGCACATGGACGTTACTCTCGAAAACGACGGTCCGTTCACGGTAGTGCTCGACACCGATGAACTGATGAAAAAGGTAAAAAAATGAAGCTTATAACGGAAGGCGATATAAACGCATATTATCTCGAAACGCTCTGTATGCTGTTTTTTCCTCGGGCAAAATTCTCAAGATCCGAGAAGATCACACCCGAAACGCCGGTAGTCATAGTAAAAGTCACCGCAGACAACCGGACCGCTTATGCTGAAGCGTCCGTAACTTTAGGTCCGAGAACGGTAATCAAATACCATTCCGAGGATTTTAAAGACGGCGAACCGGCAAAGAACACGAAAAGCATAGCGGCAAGTAAAGCGTTTTTTTTCGCCGCTTCCGAATTCTGCGGATATACGCCTCCTTGGGGCATACTTACCGGCGTAAGACCTACCAAGCTGGCGTTTGAAAAGATATCCTCAGGCATGACGAAAGATCAGGCGGTAAAGTCTCTGCGCTCGGAATATCTGCTTTATCCGAGAAAAGCTATACTTGCGGTCGATATAGCCCGTTACGAATCAAAGATCATCAAAAAGTATACGGATAAAGACTGTTCGCTTTACGTTTCTATCCCTTTCTGCCCCACGCGCTGCGCGTACTGTTCTTTTATAAGCTATGCAACGAAGAAACTGCTTTCGATGATACCGCAGTATCTGGAGGCTCTTAAGCGCGAACTCTATTTCACATCCGAGCTTATAAAGCGTCTCGGTATGAAGCTTACGACCGTATATATCGGAGGCGGTACGCCTACTACGCCTGACGAACCGCTATTTGAAGATCTGCTCGCTTATATAGATTCGATATTCGATACAGCGTCTCTTGCTGAATATACCGTCGAAGCCGGAAGAGCTGATACGATAACCGAAGCGAAGCTCAGATCGTGCCTTGATCACAACGTAACGCGCATTTCCGTCAACCCTCAGTCGTTATGTGAAGACGTGCTTCGCAACGTCTCGAGAATGCATTCAGCAGACGAGTTTTACAGAGCGTTCGATCTCGCCGTAAGATCCGGGATAAAGCATATAAATTCTGATCTGATAATAGGTTTGCCCGGCGACAATTTCGAGATATACTCTAAGACAATTGAGAAAATCATAGAGCTTGCGCCAGACAATATCACCGCTCATACGCTCGCGGCGAAAAAAAGTTCGGAATTCACGTCCAATAACGACGTGTTTGCATATTCAAACGACTATGCGGATATCTCAAAATGCGTAGATTATACGCAGATGATCACGAAAAGCGCGGGGTATCTGCCTTATTATATGTACCGGCAGAAAAACGCCGCGGCAAATCTTGAAAACGTCGGCTTCTGCAAAAAAGGTTCCGAAGGCATATATAATATACTTATGATGGAAGAAGTACACACGATATTCGCGGTCGGAGCAGGCGCGGTAACAAAACTAACCTCAGATAAAGGCGCACGTATCGAACGCGTATTCAATCCGAAATATCCGTTTGAATATTTGAGAGCCGACAGAGAAGAGGAATTCAAAAAACTTACGGCAAAGTCCGCTGAATTCTACGGCGCAGATATCTGAGCGTTATTCTAACGTTTTGCCGTCCCGAATATATTTATCCGGGGTGACGGCTTATGAACAAAAACAAGATCGTCTCCGGCGCGTTTACGCTTTTCGTCGCCGGAGCAGTCGTAAAAATACTCGGTCTCGTGTTCAAAATACCGATACAGTATCTGATCGGCGATACCGGTATGGGGTATTTCAACATAGCTTATAATATTTACGCCTGGTTTTATATCGTTTCAAACGCAGGTCTTCCGGTCTCGGTGTCGATAAGCGTAGCGCGTGCCGACGCCGCTGGCGACCGTGCAAGATGCGCGCTTATATTCCGCTCCGCCGTAACCGTCTTTTCCGCCGCGGGTCTGCTGTGTTCGCTGTCGATGCTGATATTCAACGGCGCGCTTGCTTCCGCTTCGTCCGTTTACGCGGCGAAGTACTGTATCGCCGCGATAGCGCCCGCAGTGTTTTTCGGATGTATTTCATCGGCGGTACGCGGTTATTATCAGGGCTTCGGCATTATGTGGCCTTCGGCCGTATCTCAGATCGCCGAAGCGCTCGGCAAACTCGCTTTCGGGCTGATATTCGCATATATTTCATCTGATTGCGGCGATGCGCCGTACATAACCGCGGCTTATACCGTGTTCGGCGTTTCGTGCGGATCGGCGTTATCCGCCTTGTTCTGCATCACGGTAAAATGTATTTATAAAAGATACAGACCGGATCGGCGCTGCGTTCTTCAAAAAAACGTTATCAAAGAGCTCATAAAAACGGCGATCCCGGTGACCGTATCTTCTGCCGTCATGAACCTGACCGGCTTGATCGACGTTTTTTCAGCGCCGTCGAGACTTATGAAGATCGGTTATACAGAACTGCAGTCAACGGAGATATTCGGAAATTACACGACTCTTGCAGTACCGATGATGAATCTACCGCTGATCTTCGTATATCCTATAACGAACGCTCTTTTGCCTGCGATAGCCGCCGGCTGCGCTGCGTCCGACAGAAAAAAGACCGTCGATCTCATATCTTCGCTTTACAGATCCGTTATTACAGTTTCGCTCCCTTGCGCTGTTGGTTTGTCGGTTATGGCAGGACCGATACTGTCCCTGATCTTTGCGGAAAGTTCAGCCTCGCTTGCTTCGCCCATGCTCACGGTCCTCGCGCCGGCCTCGGCTTTGTCCGCACTGCTTGCGGCGTCGGACACAGTTCTTTCCGCTAAAGGTAAAGCGCATCTGACGATATTTTCAATGATTGCGGGTTCCGTTGTCAAATTCCTCTCAACAATGTTTCTCACGGCTTTTATCGGCAGGCTCGCCGTGCCTCTCGGCACGTGTTTATGTTATCTTACGGCCGTGATGTCGAATCTGATTTTATCCCGCGAAAGATCCATAGGCTTTGATTTCGGCGCTTTCATAAAACCTGTGACCGCGTGCGCTTTATGCGGCATAACGGCTTATTATACGTACGAACTTTTATGTTTAAAATTCGATCCGGACGTATCCTGTATTCTTTCGATACCGGCGGCAGCCGCCGTTTATTTCATTACGTTATATCTTTGCGGTTTTTTCAAAAACGGGTTGTTGACCGGCATAAACGATAAAATCAAAAGAAGGGAAGTATAAAAATGATAGAATTTGAAAGAAAAGAAAAATACTGCTTCGATGATCTGCTTAAAATAATGAAACTCCTGCGCTCGCCCGACGGCTGCCCGTGGGACAGAGTGCAGACGCATAAATCTATAAGAAACGACTTTATTGAAGAAACGTATGAAGTCATCGAGGGTATCGACAGCGACGATCCCGCGATACTTCGCGAAGAACTCGGCGACGTTTTGCTCCAGGTAGTCTTTCACTCCGACATCTGCGAAAGCGAAGGACAGTTCGACATTAACGACGTTATAACCGATCTGTGCAATAAGCTTCTTATCCGTCACCCTCACGTTTTTTCGGCAGATCCCAGATACGCTTCCGTAAAAGACGCCGAAAAAGTGCTTGATAACTGGAATTCGATCAAAATGGAGACAAAAGGTCAAGTCACCTTGCAAGACGAGCTTGACGGCGTCAGCCGTGCGCTCCCGTCGGTCTACAGAGCTCAGAAAATAGCTAAAAAGCTTCGCAAAAACGACAGACCCGTAGACGTCTGCGACGGCGCGATATCAGCTCTGACCGAAGAATATCTGAAAACAAAAGACGCCGAAAGTCTCGGAAAACTGCTGTTCACGCTTTGCGCCTCGGCAGACGCCTGCAAGTTCAACGCCGAAGAAGCTCTTTATAAAGAGATCGAAAGGATAATAAATGAGAATAGATAAATATTTAAAAGTATCGCGCATTATAAAGCGCAGAACGGTAGCAAACGAGGCATGCGACGACGAGCACGTCTGCGTCAACGGACGCCGCGTGAAAGCCTCTTACGACGTCAAAGTCGGCGATACCGTCGAGATCGCATACGGCGGAGATAAAAAGCTCAGATTCGTCGTCAAATCCATTGCAGAACACACCTCAAAGGCCGACGCCTCTTCAATGTACGAAATTATCGAGTAATATAAATCCCACGTCCTTCATATTATTTTACGGTACGGAGGTATTTATAAATGGGTGAAACAAGCGATATAACGATCAGATCTCAAAAAGACGTAACTGTCACCGGAGTAGACGGTATAGTCAGCTTCAGCGAGACAGAGGCTGTACTTTCGACTACGCTCGGTTTTCTTGCCGTGACCGGCAGTGGGTTCGTTTTCGACGGATACGATAAAGATAACGGCACGGCGAAGATAACAGGTAAAATCACGGCTGTCTTTTATCCCGGCGGCAAGAAGGATAAAAGGAGCTTTATAAAAAAGTTGTTCGGCTGATCCGGGTAAAATATAATGTTTGCGTCTCCCGAAGAGCAGGGGATCGTCGTTTTATATTCTCTGTGTATAGGAATTATCACGGGACTGATATACGAGCTTTTCAGATTTACGTCAGTTTTTGTGTTTTGCATCTCCGACAACAGAAATAAGAAAAGCTCTTTCGGTTTTATTTTTCGATTTATACTTGACATTTTATTCTCGCTGATCTATACTTTAATCACGGTTATATTTATATACGGCGCAAATAAAGGTACCGTTCGATATTATATTTTACTGTTTACTGCAGCGGGATTTTCTCTGTATTATTTTACTTTAGGCAAGATATTTTCGTTTGCCGAGAAAAAGATCTCATACCTTCTGTACTCGTTTATACGCGCCGTTTATATCGGTATCGGTAAGCTGTTTGATCCGCTCATAAGAGCGATCGGTTCATATAAGATTAGAAAATACGCGATAAGGCGTATAAAGAATGAATTGCGAAAGCGGGATTAAAAAATGAAAGTCGAAACAAGTGTGATCATCAAAATTGCAATAGCTATACTGTTTATAGCGCTTATAATAACCGCCATCAAACTTGTACTTGATTATAACTCGCTTGTTGCAAAACGTGACGCGCTGCAGGCACAGGTCGAAAAAGAAAAGCTCGAGCTTGAAAAGCTCGTCGACGAGGCTGACCGCGATTTTGACGAGGAATACATAAAAAAGATCGCCCGGGAAGAACTCGGTTACCGTATGCCAGACGAGATCATCTATTATAACGACCTGATCAAATAATATGCTGAACAGACCGTATTATAACGGTTTGTTTTTAATTGTGTGAATATTTTATTAACGTATTCTTAATCATTTACAACTATATGCATATATTATGATAATATTGTTCATATTTTTTTATATTTAATAAAGAATCAGAACGGCATGATTTTTATTAAATAGGCGCTGATAACAACGAAGTTATCGCAAATGTTTGATAAAATCTTTGCACGGTGAGTAAGCACGTTGTTTGGCAATAACAGCGGTTTTAAAAATGATTGTTATAAAGCCGTTAGCGATACAAGGTATATAAATCCAATGTTTTCAAAACTAACTGTGAAATCAGCAATTTTGCAGTTAATATAAGCCGTGACGAATGAAACGTCAGTAAGTTATAAAGCGTTAAATACATAGTCGATAATAATATAAAACAGTCCCGGAAAATTCTACTGAAAATATGAGATCATAATTTAAAAAATCTGAAGAAACCTAACGTTATAATTTTGATATAAAATTGATGATTAAAAAAATTGCAACATTAAAAAATACCGCAGACGTCTGATATACACGTAAAGCGGTATTTTAAAAGCTGAATTCGGGCAAAGCCCGTTTTTTCATTATTTTACTGTTTTTTGCCCGCATTATTATACAAAATTTGTATTTTGTATAATTATGACTGTCAGGTGCAAGTATTCCCTGCCAGTCAAATTACCGCGAGCAAGGCGACGTACGTACGTCGCAAAACAACCTGTAAACATTTTGCACATAGCGCAAAGTGTTTACATCTTGTTTT
>JAEEGL010093232.1_pt1 | contig 25118 bp, 19 predicted proteins | sample 9134231 | NCBI WGS metagenome assembly JAEEGL01 (sample SAMN16246548, study PRJNA631951) | gut metagenome | biome: gut microbiome; feature: rumen; material: fiber-attached | host: Bos | place: Iran: Karaj | collected 2018-10 | reverse complement strand
TTGAAATGCGTCATTGCGAAGCTGCAGCGCGAGATATAGTCGGAATCCTGCGCGTTGTTGCCGGAATAGATCGCAAGGCGGTTGACATAGGAATAGCGGCTCGTAAGAGCAATATCGGCATTGCCGGAAACGTTATTGAGCGAATCCATGATATAGACCGCGCCCATCTCGAGGCTCTTTGCGTTGTCGACGGCAACATAATGGCCGTAATTCTTAACGGTCAGCACGATATGCTTGTTCTGCGCGGCAAGATTGAGAACTTTGTTCTGGAAGGACGAGTTCGAGGAATAGCCGCAGTTATAGTCCATGCCCTCGTATTCGAAGCCCTCGATCATTTCAGCCGGCTTCTGCCAATACAGGTTGCCCTCGCTTGAAAGCCCGCCATGGGCATTGAGCCAATTGACAAGGGTCGCAACGTTGAAATCCGAAGCATCTCGATAGCCGCTCTGAATGATCAGCTTCGTGATTGAGGTCACGAGGCAGCCGGCTTCGGCAACGGTCCTTCCGTGCGTACCGAGGCGGATGCCGCCCCAGCGGGGATCGGCCTGCGCCCAGCGGCGGTAATCCTCCGTTGCGAACGGATCGGTATCATCCGGAATATAATAATCATTGTCGCCGAGACCCGGCTCGTCCGCCTCCGCTTTCGCGGCAAAAGGCTTCGCGAAACCGAGCGCCAGCGCCAATGTAAGCGCGATCACCAGCAACGATTTCAGTATGTTTTTAACGCTTGTCCTTTTATACAAACGGGGTTCACCACCTTTCGGTTCGGATATAATATCATTATTTTTCAGCAATTGCAAGCTTTTTTTCAATTTTTTATTTTTTTGGTTTTTATTGTCTCGGATTTCGTGCCGATCCGGGCTTTCAAAAGGCGCCGCAAAACTGCTCCTTAACGGGGCTCCCGAACGCGAAAAAGCAAGCGTTCCGATGCGGGAACGCTTGCTGATTCGGCCCGGTATTATTCGCCGGTCGCGGTTTCTTCTTCCTTCTTTTTCCGATAGATGATATGCTCGTACTGCGGCGTATTGTCGGAGATTTTTTTCATATAATCATAGACTTGATCGCGCAGCTTTTGTCTGTTTTCCCGTTCGCTGAGCGCCGGATCCGGCCAAATCGGTTCGCCGATCGTGAGCGTCATGCCGGGTTTATTGAGCTTGATGCCGAAGAACGTTCTGTTGCGGTATGTCGTGACCATCGGAACGGCGGGCACGGCGAGCTTTGCCTGATAATGGAAAGCGTTCGCGGAAAACGGACGGATCCCGGTATAATAGGGCCAGATATGCGCTTCGGGGTAGACCGCAACGCATTTCCCTTCGGCGATCCTGGTGTTGACGGCGCCGACGAAATTCTTCATCGCTTTGCGTTCCGTCGGGATCGGCAGGCAGCCGAGCATCACGACGATCGCGCGGATACCCGGGATCGAAACGGCGTCCGGGTTCGCGATAATGAACGCCTTCTTCGGCGCGGCGACGATCGGAGCGATGTACGCATCCGAGAAATGGGTGTGGTTGCCGTAAAGGAAATACCCGGTCTTCCGGACCTTGCGGATCGCTTTACGGTTTTTGATCCGAAGGCCGAAACCCACCTTGCAGATCAGCCAGACTGCGGGCAGCGCAACGATATAATACAGGAAGAATTCCGCGATGCGCCAGAAGATGTTCTTATGAATATAAACGAAGTCTTCGCCGACGGGTTCCCGGTTGATCTCGTTCCCGGCAAAGTCGTCGTTTTCAAGGCTGGAATAGTAAATGACGCGCTTCCCCGTCTCCGGATCGATGATTTTTTCCTTTTTCTTCCCGTCAGCCATTGGCAGCGACCTCCGCAGTCAGTTCTTCGCCGGGGAAATATCCTTCGGAAAGGCCGGCCTCCGCGAATTCGTCCGCCGCGTACCCGTTCCCACGGGATCCGGTGCGGCGTTTCTTCGCTGCGGTCTCGTAGAGCATGCGCTCCATCTGATCCATGCAGTTATCGAAATCGAACTGTCCCCTCATTTCCGAGTATTCATCGCTGCGCTTCCTGCGCTCTTCGGGGTGTTCGAGCCACCAGTCGATCTTCGCGGCAAGGTCTGCGGGGTCGTTGAACCGGAAAAGGTTCTTTTCATCGAGCGCGAAATAGCGCGTTGCGCTGCGCGGGGAATCCGCGATCACCGGCACAAGACCGCTGCAGATCGCTTCGAGGCAGGCGATGGCTTCGATCTCGATCTCCGCGGGATGGACATAAAGATCCGCATTATGCAGCTCCTCGATCAGCTTGTCCCTGCTGAAAAAACGGAATTCCGGCTGGTTTACGAGCTTCTTTGCGGCGTATTTTTTCAGTTTTTCCTCGAGGGGACCGCTTCCCGCGAAAACGAGACGGATGCGGTCCGAGTATTTCGACTGCGCGACGCCGTCGATCAGCACCTTATGGGATTTTTCCTTGCTGTAACGGCCTGTAAAAACGATTGTGAACGGCTCGTCCGGTTTTTTTTCGCAGTTCTTGTTCTCAAGCGGTTTGAAACGCTTATGCACGCCGTTGGAGATCACGTAACGGTTCGTCGGCGCGGTCTCGTTTTCGAAGATATCGCAGATGAAGCGCGTCGGATAATGGACGGCATCCACATAGCGATAGAACCTGTTATAGAAATTATGGTAGACCAGCTTTGCCGCAAGGCGGGAATCCTTCAGGAAGATATGGGAAGTGAAGTTTTCCGCCTGGCAGTGGAAACCCGCCGTAACGGGAATGCCCTTCGCGCGGCAGATCTTGAGCGCCGAGCGGCTGAGCATGAACGGGATCAGCATATGCACGACGTCCGCGCCTTCGATCGCCTCTTCGAGCGTCTTCTTAACGGGTTTCGCGAGCGATACGCCGTTCTTTTGGAGATACTTTTTCAAAAACAGAAGATTATACTGCGGAACGACAAAGAAATCCTTCTCCCCCTTTCTCTCCGGGTCGGGGCAGACTACGCGGACATGATGGCCCTTGGCCTTCATACTGCGGATAAGATTCATCGCCGCAGTGGTCGTTCCGTTGTTCTCTTTGCCGAGAACGTCGCATACAACCGTGATGTTCATTGTTGTTCGAAACGGTTTTGCCGAAGAGATCCGTTTTAAGACCGTACAGAAACACAAGCCGCTGTTTTGCGGCTTCGGGGCTGCGCTGGCGGCTGTCTTCGGTTGAATTAAAACGCTTCCCGGGATCTCCGGCGGTGTGAAAATGCTTGAAAAAAATAATGCCTTAATGACTTAACTTCACTCCGCTGAAAGCTTTCCGGGGCGTGTTTCTGCCGTTTCTTCCTCCTTTTTAGTTGATTGCCGCTCCGCTGTTCGGAGCTATTCATACCGATGCGGGAACGCTTTTGCCCCCGCACCGCAAAATTTAAGTTTAAGCCGAAGCTTATTTGATCGGTCCGGTATGGCCGTTCGGGTCGTAATCGTTGTTCTCCTGGTTATGGCCGACGTTAGATTTTTTAACGCATTTCCAGCCGCCGAGCGAGGAATGCTCCATCTCGAGGTCGAACCAGCTGCAGTCGTGGTCGGAAATGTATTCCGTAACCTTAACCACACACTTGTCCGAATTCACCGGGTCGCCTTCTTTTAAGGTGAAGGTGAAGAACTTGCCCTCGCCGCCGAAGAAGACCTTTTCGTTCTCGCCGAACTCGTTGAAATAATCGTCGTCGGTCACAGCGATATAGCCCTTTGCGACAAGCTCATCGAAGCTTTCGGGCATATAGGCGGCGTTGCCCTGCTTGCAGTATTCCTGAAGATAGCTGATGATCTCCGAAGGCATCTCGCTGAAGCTCCAGCCTTCGATCGCGAAAGCGAGGTATTTCGCCTTCGAATGATTGTTGCTCTTCGGGCAGACCTCTTTGATCGCCGCGTAGAGAGCGTCCTCCTCCTTCGTCAGCTTGCTGCAAGCCGTGAATGAAAGGGCGGTCACAACAATAAAAAGCATCGCCGCGGCAAATGCGGCACAGCGTTTGATGAACTTTGCGTTAAACACTTTTGTAGTCCTCCGGGGTTTAGCACTTTAGCTATAATATTATAATGCTTCGATGCGGATTTTGCAAATTTTTTTACTTTTATGCGCATTCCTGCCCGGAGGGGGCCGACGAGCGCCGTCCGCGGTTCCTCTTCCGCGGAACGGCGGCTCATCGTCACAGGAGTTATCGCAGCAAAAGAAGCTGGCTAAAGGAGGGTAACAAAGCGCAGCGCAATGAACAGTGCCGCAACGGAAACGCATGCGCCGGCAAAGAGCTGGCCGAGCGTATGGCGCCCGAGCTGAATGGACGCATTGAAGATCGGGATTAGGGCAAAGCAGCCGAGCAGCCACCAGGGGCTGAGACTGATCGCGAGCAACACGAACGGCGCGGAGGCGCCGCAGGCATGGCCGCTCGTTTTATACCGGACAACAAAAGTCATGATCCCCGTCAGCGCGCCGGAGATGGTATAGGTCAGAAATAGGATCTTCTCGATCTCCGTGCCTCCGCCGAGAAGCGCAAGCAGCAGGCCCAGCACATAACCGATCAGCGAGAAACCGATCGCGAGACCGCGTTCGAGTTTCCTGCCCTTTCTTTTGAGAGTCGGTATGGCGGCGCAGAGCGGGTACGGCAGAACGGGAAGCAGAGTGAGGGCGAATACCGCCGCGAAATAGTGTGTCGGAGTGACAAAAGCTTCGGCGCCAAGGCCTATATAAAGGATGGTGATCAGCATAAGCGCCATCACCGGGGGTACGGTCAGCGCTCGAAGCAGCTTCGCTTCCTTGAGGCGGGAACCCGACCGCACACTGTCGGCTGTGATACGTTCCATTTGATCTGTACTCCTTCCGATGGTTTTTCGTTTGAACCTTCCTGCCGCGCGTCGACGTTCTGCGCGTTGTCCGCCCGGGACTTCCGCGCCGCGGCTTTATCGGCTCAGTTATCTTTTACCACAGCTTTGCCGAAAATGCACCCTATTCCGTTTATTCGCGATTCTACCCGGCCGATTCCGTCCGGTAGAGCCGAAAAAAGCCGCTCTACTCTCAGGAGAGTTGCTGTTTTTTATAATAGATCATTAAGTTTTTGAAGACAGTCCCGAACGGCTTGCAATTCCGCCGAAAATGAGTTACAATAGCGGTATGATCGAACGAGATGATGAAAAAGTCAAGCGAACCGTCGCTTCGAATATCGCGCACTACCGCAAGGAATGCAATCTGACGCAGGATGAGCTTGCGGAGATGATCTTCTATTCCGGCAAATCCGTTTCCAAATGGGAACGCGGCGACGGTCTGCCGGATGTTTGCGTGCTCGTCGCGCTCGCGGATATCTTCGGCGTTACGCCCAACGACATGCTCTCCGAAAAGCACCGCAAAGCGCACCACGCCCAGCCGCAGCTCAAGCGCAACATCATTACTCTGATGTCCCTTTCCCTCGTCTGGCTGATCGCAACGATGGTGTATTTCTTCATCCGCCTCGGCACGCCGCAGCCCCACCGCGCATGGCTCGCATTTATCGTCGCGATCCCGGTGATGTTCATCGTCGCGATCGTGCTGACCTCGCTCTGGCATCCGAGGCCGCTCGTCTTCCTCTGCATCAGCGGTCTTGTATGGAGCCTTGCGCTCGCGATACACCTGGCCTTCCCAATTGAGGGAATGTTCCTCGTTTATGTCGTTGCGGCAGTGCTGCAGCTTCTTATAATCCTCTGGTACCTGCTCGTGAACACGAGCCTGCTCTCCGGCATCGGGGGGAGAAAGAAGCAGGCAGCGGCAAAGCAGCCCGAAGCCGCCGCGGACCCCGGCGAAGCGAGCGAAGAGCCAGCCGAATAAAGCAAACAAAAGGACCCTGAACGGCGCATCCGCATAAGGATACGTCAAAGGGTCCTTCCTTCTCAATAAGATAATGCAAGGACGCACTCCCGAAGGAATGCGCCCCTTTTGTTTTAGGCTTCCTCGTCCCTCTCCGGGTCATAGGGCCGCAGCACGAGCACGCGGTCCTCGCCGAGGCTTATCTTGTGGATGGATGCGTCACACTGGTTGAGATTGTGGATCCTGCAGTCGCGGGCGGCGTCGATGAACGGCGCAAGCGGGCAGAGCTCCATCTTCAGCTTCGCCGTCTTGTAGTGCATCGGAATAACGACTTTCGGCTTGATGATGTTCGCGAACTCCCTTGCCTCAAGGTCATCGATCGTGTAGATCGCCCCGATCGGGACCATCATAACGTCGATATGGCCGATCTTATCGATCTTTTCCTTGCTCGGGATCGCGCCGAGATCGCCGCAGTGAAGGATACGCATGCCGTCCATTTCGTAAATGAAAACGATGTTCTTTCCGCGGATCTTGCCGCCGCTCGCGTCATGATCGGTCTCGATGCCGATGATCTTCACACCTTTGACCGAGTATTCGCCCGTCGAGCGGATGATCGTGGTATTGCTTTTCACAACGCTGATATTGTTGTGGTCGCTGTGATCATGGCTGATCGTGACCGCGTCCGCGCAGATCTGCGGGAGCTCGTAGCCGATATGGGAACCGTAAGGATCCGTCAAAACGCGAACACCGTTTTCATCGGTGATCAAAAAGCATGAATGTCCGTACCATCTGATTTGCATAATATCTATCTCCTTTGGAATAATTATCGTATCTTACTTTGGGCAAAGGCAAGCATCTTCGCCATTGCGAGGGCCTCTTCCCCGCCCGTTTTGCCCTCGGCGCATATCTTCAGCGCGGCACGCACCGCAGCTGCGAGCGCCGCAGCGGGCTTTTTCGCCTCCGGGTCGGCAAGAGTCAGGCATCGGATCAGCGCATCCCGGCTATCGGTGCAGGGCACAAACGGTTTCTGCGCTCTGCTGCGGCCGAGAAGCAGCGCTGCCGCATACATCGCGGCTTCGGTGTCCGCCGCGGTTCCTTTCACTGGGATCACCATTGTTTCCGGAAGGACAACCGGATCGAGCTCAGAGACGCATATACGGCTGTAATGCGCAAGCAGCGCATCGTTCAGCTCCAGCACCGCAGTCCTGCCGTAGACCCGTGCAGGGCTGCTGAAAACAGATATGCCGTCGATCCTTTGAATATTCCCGGAAAGCGCTTTTTCTGCGCACTCCGGTTCTGCCCATGAGTGCTCGCCAAGTGAGACCGAAACATCGCCCCGTTTTCCCGGGATGCGAACGTCCGCAGCTGCGATCTGTGTGCCGGTGATCCCTGAAAATACGGCTGCCGCGGCGAGGCGCACCGCCGGCGCAAACTCACTGAGCTTATTCTCTCCCGCTTCTTTTTGCATTCGCCCACCGGAAAAACCTCATAGATTTCCTTTCAGCCGAAAGAATATTCAGGCATGAACATTATAATCTATATTATTGAAAAAATCAAGCTTTTTGGTATATTTTTTTCAAAGACAACACCCCCGCAGGAAATCCTGCGGGGGTGCTTTGTCAAACGGGATCAATACCCGTTAACGCTTGGATCAGTCTTCCTTCTTCCTGAACAGGACGACGCCTGCGCCTGCAACGATCGCTGCGATACCAACGCCAACGAGGGCAATGGTGCCGGTGGGCGGGGTGGGCGGGGTGGTCGGGGGTTCAGTGATCGGGGGCTGTTCGCCGGCGATGATGGTGATGGAACCGTTATCCACAGTGCAGGGGATCTCGGTCTCAACATCCTCGGGCATGTTGACGAACTCGGTGATGACGATCTCGAGCGGGAGAACCATTCCTTCCTCAGCATTCTCGCTTACATGGAAGGTTACCTCGAAGACGGAACCGGTAGCGGTTACGGGTTCTGTGGGCAGCATGCAGCCATAGCGGAGAGAACCGGGGATGGTCTCGTAATCGAGAACGTTGACGCCTGCGAGAGCCTCAACTGCGTTCATGAAGTCACCGTTCGCAACATTGGTGATGGTGAGCATCTCGGGATCGTAGTTGAACTCCATGTTGATGCCATGAGCAGCAAACTCGCCGTCGATCATGACAGTAACGGTGACGTCAGTGCCGGGAGCGGCGGTGTAATCATCAACGCTGAAGATGACTTCGTCGGTCGGGGGCTCTTCGGTCGGGGGAACCTCAGTGGGAGGAACTTCGGTCGGAGGAACCTCAGTGGGAGGAACTTCGGTCGGAGGAACCTCAGTGGGAGGATTGGTGGGCGGAACTTCCTCAACGATCTGGACGTAGCCGGGAACTTCGCAGTACGGGATCGGGGTGGACTCGCCGCCAACGGGGAAGTAAGTGAACTCAGTCACTACGGGAGTGAACTCATAGTAGCCAACCTGTGCATCTTCCTTCGCGCGGAAGGTTACGGTGAAGACGTTGCCTTCGCCGCTGATAGGATCGGTGGGCATCATGAGACCAAGACGGATGGAACCGGGGATGGTGGTGTGGTCAAGCATGACCATACCGCCGGTTGCGCCCTGGAGGACTTCGCCCTGGACGGGTGCACCAACGATTTCGAAGGTGTTCTCATCATAGTTGAACTGGAGGTTCATGGTGTGAGCTTCGTACTCACCGGTGAGGTTGAGAGCTACTTCGAACTCTTCACCGGCCATGACGGTCTCGACAGAAGGTACTGCCCAGAAGCCGACTTCGTCGGGAGCGGGGGTTACGGGTGCCGGGGGCTCGGTTACCGGGGGCTCCTCGGTCGGGGGCTCGGTGGGAGGTACATCGTTGCCGGAGACCTCGATGTAGTCGACGTTCGCCTGGAACATGTCGGTTACATTGTAGTGACGGATAGCGACCCTGATGTTGCCGCGTACGTTCGCGTAAGCGCTGAGGTCAACGGTGTACTGAGTATCGGAACCGGTGAGGGTGATGCCCATGATCTCATCGGACCAGGTGTTGCCGCCGTCCTCGGAAACGAAGATGCCGAGATATTCAGCAGCGTAGGAAGCATCCTGACCCTGTGCCCAGAAGGTGAGGGTATCGCCGGTGAATTCGGGGGTGATCATCCAGTTATCGGGAGTCAGAGCGCCGACATAGTTGATGTAGGAAGCGCTCATCATGTAGCCCTGGCCTTCATGGTAGTTGAAGTCTGCCCATTCATCGCCGAAGCGCCACTCCCAGTTGTTGCCGTCGCCATCCTGGTCGACGAACTCGAAGCCCTGAGCTTCGGGATCGGTCTCGAAGTCCCAAATGATGCCGACAACGGGCGGGTTGGACGGAGTGTCGGTGGGCGGGTTATCGGTGGGCGGGTTCTCGGTCGGAGGATTGGTGGGCGGGTTGCTGCCCTCTTCGATGGTCAGGTCGACCTGGTCGTTCTGGCCGCCGAAGGTTACGGTGAAGGTGTAGGTCTTGCCGCTTTCAAACTCATAGTCATCATAACGGCCGGGGATGTTGCCGTTGCTGGAAGCGATCCAGATACGGTCGCCGGGGGTCGGGTTGGTGATGCACCAGTCGTAGACGCCGCCGGGGATCTCGATAGCGATCTGGCCCTGAGAAATCATATTCTGGGTGTTCATGGAGCCATCCGCATTCTCGGGGATCTTGTACTCGAACTCATCGTATACGCTCTGAGGAGCGTCGCCGGAGGAGGTCAGACCGCCGCTCTCGGGGATGATGGTGCCGTATGCGGTCGCATCGGCGTCGAGCAGCATCTGATAGCCGGAACCATCGCCCCAAACGTCACTGGGAACGTTCAGGATAACGGTCGCGGTCTGAGCATTGGGGTCACGATACCTTGCGGTGATCGTGGTGTCGGTGTAGACAGCTGCGCCGTCGTAATTCCAACCGACAAACTCAAGGCCTTCATGCTCGGGAGGAGTCGGGAAATCGTTCTCATCAAGAACGGTGCCGGCTGCAACGGTCATGGTGCCGAGAACAGCGTTGTCAACGCCGTCAACGAAGGTGACGGTGACGTCGGGAGTCTCGATGGGAGCGATCTCGATATCGTTCTTGGTGTACAGACCGGTGACTTCACCGCCGTTGGGGCCGATGAGGCCAACATAGGAAGCAGCGCCGGTGTTGACGTCGATGGTGTACAGGCCGTGAGTGGAACCGTCGAGGATCTGAGCCCAGAAGAGCTGGTTGGTCTCGATATCGAAGGTCATGGACTGAACGTAGTTCAGACCAACGCCGGTCGCGCCGATAGCGGTCGCAGCACCGGTCTCAAGGTTTACGCTGTACAGGGTCGCGCCTGCGGAGTTCAGGTCGAGAGCGTACGCATTGCCCTGCGCGTCGATCGCGAGGGTCATGGGGCTGTTCGCCATGCCGGTGATCGCAGCAACGTTGGTGACAACGCCGGTTGCGAGGTCAACGGTCGCGATGTAGCGGGTGTCGGTGCCGGTCAGAGCGTACATGGTATCGTTCGCATAGTTATAAGCCATTGCGAAAACGCCGCCGACGTTCGATGCATCGGTGCCGGGGTATGCGACGGAGTAGGTCTCTGCATCCATGATGTAGAACCTGGTGTCAGCGCCCTCGTTGTCATAGAGGTAACCGTAGACGTTGCCGCCAGCGAACGCCGCCGCGAAGGTGGTGGGCATGGAGCCGTGTGCAACGTAGTTGGTGGGATCGTAGTCGGGGAATTCAACCCACTGATTGCTGTTGGTACCGGCGAAATCATAGGTATCGAAGCCGAACAGGTTGACGGTGGGCAGAGCCTCGGTAACGGTGACGGTCGCGGTGCCGGAAACCTCGGGAACGGCAGCGCTGGTAACGGTGATGGTGGTGGTACCTTCGGCAACACCGGTTACAACGCCGTTAGCATCGACGGTCGCGATGGAAGTATCGGCGATCGCAAAGGTAACGCTCTTGTCATAAGCCTCAGCGGGGAGAACCTCGTAGCTGACGGTCGTACGACGGCCTGCGGGAACGGAAACGTCCTCAACGTTGATGGTATCCGCCATGGCGGGCTGACCAACGTAGACGTTATCGACCATGAAATAGTCGCCGGTGGGGTTGACGGAGCTGTCCTTCGTGTAGGACCAGACCAGGGTGTGCTCACCCGCGGTCAGAGCCTGCGCAAAGGTTTCCCAATCATTGTCGTATGCACCGTAGGTCATTACGACGTTGCCGTCGATGGCGAAGTCGCAATGATCCCAGAAGGTGTAGGAGCCTTCGCCCCATGCCTTGAAATCGAACTGGACGATGTCGCCTTCAACTGCGGTGACGGTCGTCTGGATCGCGGAGGTGGAGCTTGCAACGCCTGCGTTGCCGCTCTGCGCCGCGTCACCCGCGATGATCCAGGGATAGGTTGCATCGTTGGTGAAAGTCAGCGTGCCGCCTTCAACGTTCAGGGCTTCATCGATGGTCGCCGCGTCACGAACCTGGGCCTTGGGGGCCGTGGAGGTCATTGCGGGGTTGGAGCCCTTGTTCTCTGCCATTGCGGGCACGGTGATCAGGCTGAGGACCATAGCCGCCGCAATGACGAATGCGAAGAACTTCTTCATTTTAAATCTCCTTCCAAAGATTTTAAGTCTAACGCACCGCTGCTGCGCTTCCGTTCGGATCGCTGCAGCAAGGTTCGGTAGCTTCAAAGTAACCTGCCCTTCGGCTGTCAAAACCTCGGGTTATTATAGTATATCAGATTCATTTTGATATTGCAATCGTTTTTTATATCATTTGATGCTGTTTCTTCATTATTAAATAATAAGCCGGCGCTCCCGAAAGATCGGAAGCGCCGGTGTTCATTGTTCTTCGATTCGGTTTCAGTCCGCCGCCGCGGCGGACGGCACCGGATTACTCAACGGTGATAAGGCCCATTGCAATGCGCAGGATGAGGATCGCATCGTCGATGGAGACAGCACCGTCGCCGTTGACATCGCCCTGTGCAAGCTGAGCATCGCTCAGGTCGATCAGGTTCATCACGTAGCGCAGCGCGAGGATCGCGTCCGCAACATCGACGTCGCCGTCGAGATCAACGTCGCCGAGGATGCCGGTGGGAGGAGTTTCGCCGCCGCCGTGGACTTCGATATCATCGACGTTCAGCATGAACATGTCGGTGCAGTTGAAGTGACGGAATGCGACCTTCATCGGTCCGCGGTTTGCATACGCGCTGAGGTCGATGGTGTACTGCTCGTACTCGACGGGGCTGAAGCCGCTCCAGAGAGCTTCGCTCCAGGTCGCGCCGTCATCGGTGGTAACATAGACCTCGAGGTAATCGTTGGCATAGCTGGTATCCTGAGCGACAAGCCAGAAGGTGAGCTGGGTTCCGGTGAATTCGGGGGTGATCATCCAGTTATCCGGGTTGAGTGCGGTGCCGCCGCCAGAGCCGTTGTTGTGGTAGGATTCGCTGGTCGCAACGCCTTCACCGCTGTGGGTGGTGTGGTTGCCGCTGCCGGTGTTGTAATGCCACATCCAGTTATAGCCGTCGCCGTCCTGATCGACGAACTCGAAGCCCTGAGTGATAGGATCGGTCTCGAAGTCCCAGATAATGGAGTTCGGGTCATGATACTGAGCGGTGATGGTGGTATCGGTTGTGATAGCTTCGCCGTCATAGTCCCAGCCGTCGAAGACATAGCCGTTATGTTCGGGCGCTTCGGGGAAGTCAGCCTCGGTGAGAACGGTGCCTGCGGAAACGGTGAGGGTATCGATGGTGCTGCCGTCGATGCCGTCAACGAAGGTGACGGTCACGTCAGGCGCTTCGCCGATGGAGACGTTATCGACTGCGAAATAGTCGCCGGTCGGGTTGACGCTGCTGTCCTTGGTGTAGGACCAAACGAGGGTATGCTCGCCCGCGGGGATGACTGCGGTGAAGAGCTCCCAATCGTTCTGGTATGCGCCGTAGTAGAGGACGCGCTCACCGTCAATGGTGAAGTCGCAGTGATCCCAGAAGGTGCCGGTGCCTTCGCCCCATGCCTTGAACTCGAAGCAGATGCTCTGCGCTTCCTCAAGGTCAACGTTCAGGGTAAGGGTGGAGGTGGTGGAAGCGACGCCGCCGTTGCTGCTCTGAGCGAATACGCGGTCGCCGTCCTCAACAACGATCCAGGGATAGGTCACGGTGGTATCGAAGTGGAGCGTGCCGCCGGGGGCGTTCAGTGCCGCGTCAAGGTCGTTCAGCTCAACGGGCGCGGTCGCCGGTTCGGGAACGGTCCAAACGTAGCACTGGGTGTTGTCGTCAGCGTCGAGGCCGGAGAAGGTCCAGTCGACAAGGTTCTCATCGTTGTTGACGTAGATAACGACGTCATCCGCGAAGTAATAGCCTTCCTCGGCAATCAGAGTCATGCCTGCGGAATAGTTGGTGCCTTCAACGAAGATATCATAGAATGGAAGATCCGTATCGTTATCCCACCAGCCGGGTGCGCTGTAGGATTCGTTCTCGATGGTGTAATGCGCATCCGCAGGAACGGTGAAGTTCAGGTGGTTCTGTGAATCTTCGCCCGCAACGGGTGATTCATAACCGTTTACGTAGACCTCGGTGATCGGTAAGAGCTCTGTCGGGGGCTCTTCGCCGGGAGCGCTCTTACTGTACAGGCAGGTGATCTCCATGCCGGAGGCGCCGATGGTGCCGAGAGCAGAAGCCGCGCCGGTCTCGGGATCGATAACGTAGAGGCCATGGTCGGTGGCGCTGGAGAGCTGCGCCCAGAAGAGCTGGTTGGTCTCGTGATCCCAGGTCATGGACTGAACATAGCTCAGGCTGACGCCGGTCGCGCCGATGAGGGTCGCAGCACCGGTCTCAAGGTCGAGGCTGTACAGATCGCCGCTTGTGAGCTCGAGGACGTATGCATTGCCTTCGCCGTCGATAGCGAGGGTCATGGGAGCATCCGCCATGCCGGTGATCGCTGCGATGTTGGTGACAACGCCGGTCTCAAGGTCAACGGTGCCGATGGAACGGGTGTCCACACCGGTGAGCGCGTACATGGTGTCGTTTGCGTAGTTATAAGCCATTCCGAAAACGCCGCCGACAGCCGATGCGTCACCGCCGGGATATACGACCTCGTAGGTCTCGGCATTCATGGTGTAGTAGTTGGTCTCAGCAGGATTGCTGCTGCTGTTGTAGTTGTAGCCGTAAACGGTACCGTCATAGTAGGCAGCCGCGTAGGTGGTGGTGTTGAAGTTGACAAGGTCGGTAACGGTGCCGGGATCGGCATCGGTGAACGCGACGAAGTGCCTGGTGTAGGTGCTGCCGAAGTCATAGGTCGCGAAGCCCTCGAGGTGTGCCGTGGGAGGCGCTTCGGTTACGGTAACGGTTGCGGTGCCGGAAACGGTGGGTACGGCAACGCTGGTCACGGTGATGGTCGCGGTGCCTTCGGCTACGCCGGTGACAACGCCGTTAGCGTCAACGGTCGCGATGGAGGTATCGTCGATCTCGAAGGTGACGTCGGTCGCGGTCGTATCCTCGGGGAGGAGCTCGTAAACGACGTTTGTATGACGGCCGACGGGAACGGTCACGTCATTGACGGTGAGGCTTTCCGGAAAGGTGAGGGTGGAGATCTCAACGTCGTCGATGTAGAATCTCCACTGGTCGGTGCAGTCATGGTGGCGGATCGCGATCCTTGCCTGCAGGCCGGCGGTATCGGGGATGAAGTAGCTCATCTCGACCATGGCGGAGCCGGAAACGCTCTCATCCAGAGCGATCTCGTTCCATTCCTCATCGCCGTAAACGATGAAGTAAACGCTGTAGGTCTCGGGATAGCTGCTGCTGTAGTTCTGTACCCAGAAGGTGAGGTTTGCGCCGCCCTCGGGTACGCTGAACCAGGGGGACATCGCCCAGTTATCGGGCGTCAGCGCGGTTCCGGAATAAGACGCTGACATGATGGAATAGCTGCCGCTGTGAACGAAGCTGGAGCTCTGCCAGCTCCAGTTGTTTCCGTCCTCGTCGTTGTCGAGGAACTGCCAGCCGTTTTCAAGGGGATCTTCTTCAAAATCCCAACTGTCGATGACTGTCCTCACAGGCGCGGGCTTCGGAGCCGGATCGGCGTTTTCGACCGTGTCCGTCTTCGGGTTTGTCTTCGCAAGCGCTGCTGCGGGCACGAGAGCCAGCACCATCATCGCGGCGACAAGAAGAGCAAGTAGTTTCTTTGCCATAGTTTTATCTCCTTCTGTTTGATTTGCGCAAAACGTGAAAAATCTACGCAATATCATTATATCAAATAGGGTATATACTTTCAAGAGAAAATCATCAAATTCAGATAAAAAAAGAAGCGCACGCGGCGCTTCTGTATTATTTTCGGGTTTTTTCTTTATTTCGCGCTGTAGATCGGCGCGGCGAGCAGCCTTTCGAAGACCGGCAGGAGCTCCTCGCGGTCGCCGCTGGTCAGGAATTCGACTTTCCCCTCCCCTTCGCCCGAAACAAGGCCGTTTGCTCTCAGCATGCGGTTCAGCTGACGCACCGTTGCGCGGTTGCCGTCGAAAAGGCGGCACTCGCCTTCGAAATGGCGTTTGAAATAATCCCGAATCGCTTCCGCCGGGAAGACATAATGCGTGCAGCCGAGCACTACGCCGTCCGCCGTCATGCCGTGGTACGGTGCAAGATAGCTGTCGAGGATATCGTCGAATTCGCCGATGCCGAAGATACCCTTCTCAACGCGGCCGACGATGCCGCTGATTCCGACGTCGATGACCCTTTCGGGATCGGGCATGCGGTTTTTGAGCGCCTGATAGCGCGGCTGCCTTGTTGTTGCGACGGTTGCGAGCATGAAGACCTTGCCCTCCCCCGGCCTTTCGCAAGCGGGCTTGATCGCGGGCTCGATGCTCACGACGGGGACAGCAAGCTTCTGGCGGAGGATGTTGATCGCGGCGCTCGTCGCGGTATTGCAGGCGAGCACTAGCGCTTTCACGCCCCGGTGCAGCAGGAAATCGGCCGCTCCGGAGGTCAGATCGAGGATCTCCTCCGGCGTTCGGTCGCCGTACGGCGCGTTTTTGTTATCGCCGTAGAATATGAAATTTTCTTTCGGCAGCAGTTCGAGCGCATCCCGAAGGAGACTCACGCCGCCCATTCCGGAATCAAAGATCCCGATCGGTCTCGGATCCATAGAAGGCACCTCTATTATAAATCAAAAACATTCCCGGGCGCTGCGGTTTCATTCCCGATCGATTCGAGAAAGATCCCCGCGGCGAGCATATCCGCCGCTCCGCCGCAGCTGATGTTCATTCTTGTGAGTTCTGTATCGAATTCTTCGAGCGCCATGCCGAATTCTTCGGGTTCGGCGCTTTCGCCGAGCTTTTTAAGCTCCGCCGCGCGTTTTTTCACGAATTCCGCGCCGGCTTTTCCGCCGCGGCGAAGGGCATTGTTGTCGTCGAGCTCCGCCATGACCGCAAGCAGCGCATACGGAAGGCTCAGCGCTTCGCCGTGCAGATCATCGTACGCCATCCGCCCGTTTTTTGCAGCGACAGCAAGCGGAAAACCCGCAACCGCCTGCTCCACCGCTCCGCCGACGCCGTATTCTTTGCGCACGGCAGCGCCTTTTGATGAAGGCAGCGAGCCGTCGCCGAGCGTTTCGGCGAGCTTTCCGGCGAGTCGCGCGCAGTTTTCAGCGGGTTCCGGAAAGATCCTTTCCACTGGAGAATCCCATTCGGAAAAATCCGAAAAGGCGACCTGCGCCGTTCCTGCGGCGGTCAGAAGGCCGAGGGTATAGACTGCGCCGCGGTGGGTGTTGACTCCGCCCGTCGCGGCAAGCATCGCGCTCTCCGCCTCGAGGCCGATCGACCTCAGTTCGGACGCGAGAGCGGGTGAATCGAGGTTCTCCCTGCCGGCTTTCAGCACGGCGAGAGCGATCTTTTCGAAAAACGGACGCAGAACAGACGCGCTTTTTTCGAACATCGGGATATCCATATCAGGGTTCGCGCCGCTGTTCATCTCGTCGACAAGCCCCGGTTTCGGCGTCGCGTGGACCTCCGCGATTAGGGCTTCATACGCAAGTTCCGCAGTGCGTTCGGCAAGCGCTTCGCCGAGGATCCTTTCGGTCGTTTCGCGAAGCTCTTCAACGCTGTGGGCGCGGCTTCTTGCGCAGACGGAAGCGTTTTCGCCGCAGATCAGGCATTTTCTCGGCGCGTTCCTTCCGATTTTGGTCCCGTCCGGCGCGATAACATCGATATCGAGCAGTCTTCCGGCGGGGGATGCTTCCTCGATCCCCATGCAGCGGATTTTGATTTTTCCGGCGTCGCCGCGAACGGCAAACAGGGCTTCGATGCCCGTCTTTCGGTTCACGAAAACGGACTTGACAAGCTTTGCGCAGTTCTCGCCGAAAAGCGCATCGCGGATATCGCGCACCGCGGCAAAGAAAGCATGGTCGGCGAGCCCGCTGCGTTTGACGGGCCCGGCGATATTGAGATTCAGACAGACGACGCAGCCTTCACCGCCCAAAAGGTTGAGAAGCGCATGCTGCTGCGCGGCCCGCTCCTCCCGCCTTTCGGCCATTTCGGAAACGGTCACGCTGTTCTCCAGTTTATATTTCGCTGCCGCCGTGTTCATTCCCGGGTCCTCAGCCGACATCGCCGAGAACGACAACTCTGCCGTCCGCAAGCACAACGAGCGTATAGCCGTTGCCGCAGCTCACCGCAACGGCGTTCGTGATCCCCGAGACCTCGTCCTGGCCGTTGTTGTTGTCGCCGCAGGCAACGAGTGTGCCGTCCGCCTTAAGGCCGACGGTGTGGTTCGCGCTCGCGGAGATCATCACGATCCCGCTCCAGCTTCCGACATTGCATTGACCCTGGGCGTTGTCGCCGCAGGCAACGACTGTCCCGTCGCTTCTCAGGCCGACTGCGTGGGCGCGTCCGGCGCTGACCGCAACGATGTCGGTCCAGCTGCCGACTTCGCACTGGCCGTAGTCGTTCTGGCCGGCAGCGACGACCGTTCCGCCGCGCACGACTCCGTAGCTTGTGTATTTTCCGGCGGCGATATCGATGATATTTCTCCATGCGGAAACCGCAGTCTGACCGTAGGGATTCCAGCCCGCGGAAACGACCGTTCCGTCAGTGCGCAGGCCGAGGGAATGCCTCGCGCCGGCGGCGAGCTTGGTGATCCCGGTCCAGCCCGAAACGTTCAGGCGGTCATTATCCGCAACTCCGGCGCCGACGACCGTTCCGTCGTTCCTGAGCGCCAAGGCGAATGCTTCATAGCCCATGCATGCCGTGCGTACGCCGCTCCATGCGGGGGTATCGGTCCAGCCGGGGCCGGCGAATTCCACGGTCCCGTCCATTTTGACAATAATGTATGCGTTGTTCGCTCCGGCGCAGGGCATGCGGCGGAAAAAGAACAGCGCTTCTTCGAGCAGTGGCTCCGCTGCCGCATCGCCTGCGGGCAGGGCGCTCAGTATCGCATATGCGCCGACATAATCGCCGTTTTCGATAAGGCCGGCAGCCGTTTCGATCGGGTCATCCCCTGTCGGCTCCGCCGTTCCGGCATCGCGGCCGTAGGCCTCCGCGAACTTCGCCAAGCGTTCCGCCATATCGCTGTCCCCCGCTTCCGCAGCGCGCTGTGCCGCCGCGGAATACGCATCGCGGATCCTCGCCATGAGGGCCGGGAAAGCATCCTCCGCGCAGAAATCGATTGCGCCGGAAAATACGGCTTCCGCGGCGTCGATGCTCGGTTTTTCGAGGAAAGCTTCACCGCTCGCGGCGAACATTTCGGAGAGTTCGGGGTATTTTTCTTCGGAGCAGGGTTCAACGAGCTTCACCGCCGCGAGGAGGGTATCCTCGTCCTCCGTTCCCGCAATGATCGTTCTCGCGCCTTCGATACGGCAGCTGTCCAGCACATTTCGGTCCGCCGCTTCACTGACGCAGCCGAGATAGATCTCGCCCTTGATCGGGTCGAGCGCCTTGAACTCCTCCCGCGCAAGGCGGATGAAGCAGTCGTCGACCTTCGCGATATCCTCTTCCGATTTTCCGCGAACATAGCAGGCGGAGGCTTCGTTATAACGGCCGGCATCGTATGCGGCGTCGCCCGCGCACTTCCAGGCGCGCTTCGCGAGCTGCTGCGCGTCGGAATACTTGCCGAGCGATTCGAGCATCAGCGCAGAGCGCACATAGTCCCCGTCGTTATACTGTTTTACGGCTTTTGAATAGGTATCCGCCGGCTCGATCAGCTTCGGCGAGATCACGAAAACATACAGAGCCATCACAAAGATCGCCGCAGCCGCGATGATCCCGGCGATGACCATTTTTCTTTTTGCGCTCATACCCGAGCTCCTTTCGTTTGTTCGGCGGGTCCTGTCTCCACCGCCTGCTCCGGGTCCTCCCGAAGCACTGTATCCGCAAGGCGGTCTTCGCCGCCGATAGTTTTCAGAATATAGTCGTAAGTCGCGTCCGGAACAAGCCGGCGGACCGTTTCAAGATCCCCCGCCGCCATCGCTTCGCGAACCGTGCTCGCGCTTATGCCGTCCTTCCGCTCGATCTCGATGACCTCCACGCCGTATCTCGGCAGGATCTCCTTCATCTTTTCGTTATAAACGTTTGTTACGGCGCAGAAGGGCTCCGTTCCGACGAAGCGCTTCGTGATGCCGAGGGCGGGTGCGATCCGCTCGCCGAAAAGAACGAGGTCGAGCTCCGCGTTGACGGCTTCCGCTTCCGCTTCGTTCTTGATGAAATAGGTTGGGAAGGTGGAATGGGAGATTATGTAATCCCCGCTCTCGTGCAGGATCAGGTTTTTGATATGCTCCGTGCCCTTTTTGACAAGCCCGAAGCGCGCTTCGAACGGGAATTCGGAAGCGTCCTCGCTGACGACGAAGACATGCAGCGTATCCACCTGCGCCGCCGCTGTCTCCATCAAAAACTGATGGCCGAGGGTGAACGGGTTGCAGTTCGCAACGATCGCGCCCTGCACGCCCTCCCCCTTTTCGAGGGAATCCAGAAAGTTTCTGAGCCCGCGCCTGCTGTTTTCCATATAGCAGGAGCTGTTTGTCGAAGCGATCGGGAAGAAACCGAGGCTCCGGAAAAGATATTCGTTCTGCGGCTTTGTGAAGAGAAAGAGCTTTCTTCTTCCGAGAAGATAGGCGTGCTGCACGAGACGGCTGACGATCGCAGCCGCGCCGCCTTCGCCCTGGAGCGCGTCGTCCACGGCGATGTATTTGAGCACGCTGCCGCAAAGGGAGCCCGTGCCGAGGATCTCCCCTTCTTCATCTACAAGAAAAACGGTGTATTCAGCACCGCCCTCGTACCGGAGTCCCATTTTCAAAAGGAACTCCGCTGTCTTTTCGAGCTGCGGGCCATGAAGGCCCGCAGCTTCCGAAACGATAAAGCTCAATTCGGTTTAACCTTTCTTATCCCATCAGTCCTCTTTGATCTGGCGGATAACGTCGATGACCGTATTGTTTCTGTACATCAGCACGCCGACGATGCGGTCGGTGTACTGGATGGGTTCGGGCTTGCCGACGATCCTCTCCGCGCGCTCCTTGAGCTTTTCGATTGTCGTTACGGGCAGACCCGCTGCGATCAGCTTTTCCTTGAGCTCGGGGCGGTTCGGGTTGACGGCAACGCCCTGGTCTGTAACGAGAACGTCGATCGTGCTGCCGGGGGTGCAGATCGTGTTGACGCGTTCGCAGACGGTCGGGATCCTGCCGCGGAGCAGCGGAGCCGTGACGACGGTCAGGCTCGCGCCGGCTGCGGTATCGGGATGACCGCCGACAGCGCCGCGGATGACGCCGTCCGAACCGGTCATGACGTTGACGTTGAAGTTGACGTCGATCTCAAGAGCGGAAAGGATGACGAAGTCGAGCTGGTTGACAGCCGCGCCGCCGTTGAGATAGCCGGCATAATAGGAAGCGTTGATCTGCTGATGGAAGCGGTTGTTCTTGAGCGAGTTCGCCGCGATGAGGTCGAAGGACTGAACGTCGAGGATCTTCTTGACGAGGCCTTCCTCATGCATCTGGACGATCTGGCCGGTGATGCCGCCGAGGGCGAAACGGCACTTGATATCCTTTGCGATCATCTTGTCGCGCAGGAACCTTGCCGTCGCGAGGCTGGCGCCGCCGGAACCCATCTGCATGGTGAAGTTATCCTCGAAATAACCGCTTGCTTCGATGACCTCGGCCGCCGTCTTCGCGATCAGCAGCTCCTTCGGGTTCTTGGTATAACGGGTCGCGCCGCTCATGATGCCCTTCGGATCGCCGATGTTGTCGACAACAACGACGTAATCGACGTTCGATTCGGGAATGGAGAACGGAGCGTTCGGGAAGTTGACGAGGTGGTCGGTGATGATGATGCACTTGTCCGCCATCTGCGCGTCCAGCATCGCATAGCCGAGGGAGCCGCAGCAGCTTGCGTTTTCATCGTCCCTGTTGTAGCCGTTCGCATTGCCGTAGGGGTCGCAGCTCGGTGCGCCGAGGAATGCGACGTCGATATGCAGTTCGCCGGATTCGATCGCCGCCGCGCGTCCGCCGTGGGAACGGAAGATGATCGGGAAATCCATGAGGCCGCGGGAAACGGCTTCGGCGAGCTTGCCGCGGAGGCCGCTCGTTTCTATGTGGGTGATGACGCCGTTCTTGATGTGCTCAATGAGGGGCCAATGGCAGTCGGTGAGGCTGGATGCCGCGAGGGTGAGATTCTTGATGCCCATCTTCGCGATCTGGTCCACGACCATGTTGACGACGAAGTCGCCGTTCCTGAAATGGTGGTGGAAGGAAATGGTCATGCCGTCCTTGAGGCCGGAACGCCTGATCGCTTCTTCGAGCGAGGGCAGGACCTTCTTGCTGTGCTTCTGGCGGTCGTCGAAGCGCTCCGTGCTCTTGACGGGGCAGTCGGCCGGATTATATTCGCCGTGGAAAGCAGAAACTTCGTTAATATGCGGGATCTTGGTGATATCCATTGTCAGACCTCCTCAACGGGCATGGATTTGGACCTTTCGTAAAGGTCAAGCAGGTACTGCGCCCTTGCGACGACGGGCTTGTCGATCATCTTGCCGTTCAGGCTGGCAACGCCGGAACCCCTCGCGTTCGCTTCCGCGATGGCATCCATGATCGCCCTTGCCTTCTTGAGGTCCCTCTCGGAGGGGGTGAAGACCGCGTGAAGCGGAGCGACCTGGCGGGGGTTGATGATGGATTTGCCGTCGAAGCCCATCTTGCGGATCATAGTTGCTTCCGCGATGAAGCCTTCTTCGTTATTGACGTCGGAATAGACAGTGTCGAGCGCCATGATGCCTGCGGCCTTCGCGGCGTTGACGATCATTCCGCGGGCGAACATCAGCTCGATGCCCTCCGGGGAACGGGTGGTCTTGAGGTCGGTGACGTAGTCCTCCGCGCCGAGGGCGATACCGATGAGGCGCTTAGAGGAGAACGCGATCTCCTTCGCGTTGAGAACGCCGATCGCGCTTTCGATCGCGGCCATCATACCGGTGGAGCCGACGGGGATGCCCGCCTCGCGCTCTATGCGCTCGATCTCCCTTTCGCAGTCGATAACATCCTGCGCGGTTTCGGTCTTCGGAAGGCGGATGACGTCCGGCCTTGCGCGTACGATCGCCTCGAGGTCCTTGATGCCGAGACCGGTGGTGAGGTCGTTGATGCGGACGACGAGCTCCTTGCTGCCGTAATGAAGAGTGGTCAGTGCCTTATAAACAAGGAAGCGCGCCGCGTCCTTCTGGTCGATGGCAACGCTGTCCTCAAGGTCGAACATAATGGAGTCCGAACCGTAGATATGCGCATCACGGATCATGCCGGGGTTGTTGCCCGGAACGAAGAGCATACTTCTTCTCAGTCTGCCGCTCATTTCTTTGTCACCTCTTTGAAGACATAGTCGGTGCTGTTTGCCGCGCGGTAGGCTGCAGCCATCGTGCGCGCCGCAACGGTGCAGTCGAGAGCGCCCTTATCGACGGCGTTCACGTATGCAGCTTCAACTCCGAGCTCATCCAGCGTTTCGCGAATGACCTTTTCGATCTGCTTTCCGAACTGCTGCATGACGTCGCTCTCGAGCTCCAGCTCGATGCCATTGGTCTCCTTCGGCTCGATGCGAACGATGATGTCGCTTGATTCCATCGTTCCCGCGACGCCGGTCGTGATGATTTTCATAGATAGACCTCCGAAAACTGTTGATTGATTTGTTTTTCGCCGGAAAGCGGCGGGCGCTGTCTGCGACGCAAACAGAACCTGCCGAGGACCTCCGGCACGCCACCTGTAATTGTAAACCATATTTTATAATTTTTCAAGAGGAAAAACACGCCGCGATATAAAAGAAACGCAGGCTGCGGGCTGCCCGTTCCCGGCTGAAACAGACCGCGAAAATATATTTTAAAATCGGGCGTTCAATTTGACCGGTGCGGACATATATAGGTGAAACGGTCAAAGGCTTGCCATAACCCGCAAAGCATGGTAGCATTGGTATATGACCGTGATGAAAGGTAACGCCTTTATGGATCCCGAAGGTTATCTGGAATTGCTGTTCGCGGAGAACTACGACCGGCTCTTCAGATACTGCATGGTAAAGCTCGATTCGGACAAACAGGCCGCAGCGGACTGCGTTGGGGATGTGTTTCTCCTTGCGAAAAGCCGTGCGGAGGAGCTTGCGGCGCATCCCGACCCCGTCGGATTTCTTTACAAAGCGGCGTCAAATTATGCGCGCAACGCCGCGAAGAAGAAACGGCGGCGGCGAAGAAAGCTCGTTTCGCTTGACAGGATGCTCGAAAGCGCGGGCTTTTCGGACGGTTTCCCCGGCGCGGACGCCGCAAAGCTCATCGGACCGCTTTCCGCCGAAAGCCGCTCCGGCGCTCCGCCCGAAGAGGAGGATGCCGCCGAGCTGCGCGGGAAGCTGCTCGCCGATCTTCGCTATGAAGAGCGAACGATTTTCGAAATGTATTATGACGAAGCTCTTTCGGCGGACGAGATCGCAAAGAGGCTCGGGATCTCCAAAGACGCTGTGCGGATGCGGCTGTTCCGCGTTTCGGACAAGCTGAAAGCCGCGGTGCATGAGCGGTTTTCGAACAGGGACTGACTTCCGCGAAAGGAGGAAAAGATGAAGAATTCCAAAGAAATAAGAAAGTATCAAAAGCTTGCCTCCCGCGCGGAAGCGCTGCTCGACGCGGAGACCGCGAAACCCCTCTCCGAGCGGGACGACGCCCTTGCCGACGAATATGCAAAGACCGTGCTCTATGCCCGTGAAAGGATCGAAGCGCTTTCGTCCGTTCCCGTATCGGAAAAGACGCTGAAATACAAGGCGCACGCCGCGCCGTTTAAACGGTTTGCCGTTGCCGCCGCGGCGCTGCTGCTCGTTTTCTGCATCGGCGCTTCCGTCGCCCAGGCTTCCGGGCTCCGCGTGTGGTCGGCGCTCGTGCACTGGGACGCGAATTACCTGAAGATCGACTATTCTCCCACCGCCGTTCCCGGCGGAAAAAAGCCTTCCACGGTGATCGAATACCGCGAGTTTTCATCGGCGGAGGAGCTTAGGGCGTATTTCGGCGAAAAACTGCTCTATCCGGAGGATGAAAACCTCCAATTCGTCGCCGCCTACGCGCAGGTCGCCGATAAAAAGAGCGCGATCGTGGATATCGTTCTCCGTCTCGGCGCGGACGATGTCTCCGTTCGCGGCAGTCTTTGCCTCCGGGAGGTCACGGACGACGACATCAGCGTTTCGACCCTGCTGATCGGTGAATACACCGAAGTATACCGAAAGGCCGTTCGCGGCGCCGACTGCCTCTTCGCGATCGGCGAGGAGGGCTGCGTCGTATCCTTCGCCGTGGATCACAACGTCTATACCGTCAAGAGCGGCAGCGCGGATTCCGCCGAGGAGATCACCGCCGCGATGCTCGGTTTATTCGATCAATAAATAGAATCGGGAGTGAACAGTATGAAAAATCAAATGAAAAAACTGATCGCGTTCTGCCTCATGGCACTGATGGCAGCGTCCGCGCTTTACGGCCTTGCCGCCTGCAAAAAGGCGGAGGAGGAACAGCCTCAACAGCCCGTTCCGCTCGGGGAAGCAGGGCTTGAGCAGGCGGAACTGAACGGGCAAACTTGTTATATCATTCCTTATCACCTGCTTTCGGTGGAAGCGCACGGAACCTGCTATGTCAACGCCGAATGCGATCTCACCGATGCCGCCGCCTTTACCGCCGCGGAAGCGCTGCTTGCGGATGCCGGCGAAAACGAAACTGCCATCGTCAATAAGCGCATCTGGGCAAGCGACGATCACATCTATCTTTTCTGCACCCAGGCTATGGCGGAAGCCAAAGCTGCGGGCGATGACGACAGGGTCGTGCTCGCGCTCGTAAAAAGCGGCGACGGCTGGCAGACCGAGGAGCTCCTCCCCTACCCCCAGTCGCTGAGCCTTTTTCAGCGTATCATTGAAGAAACGCAGCCGCTGCGCGAACTGACGGAGGAGGAGCTG
>JAEEGL013923070.1_pt1 | contig 25119 bp, 18 predicted proteins | sample 9134231 | NCBI WGS metagenome assembly JAEEGL01 (sample SAMN16246548, study PRJNA631951) | gut metagenome | biome: gut microbiome; feature: rumen; material: fiber-attached | host: Bos | place: Iran: Karaj | collected 2018-10 | reverse complement strand
TTCCCAACCAGCACAGGAATCTTTTCCGTCTGCATGTAATGTACTTTTTCCTGTTGTGACATCTTGCCAATGGACTTCATTCGGTATGCCTCGATCATCCCTCAAAATCATCTAAAAAAAGGACAGGCTTTTTGCCTGCCCTTTAGAAATTATAATTAATCTAAACTCTCGCGTCAAATACCAATATGGCTATTACTGCGCGTCGGTCTGTGCTTCTTCGCCTTCAGCGTTCTCAGTTTCCACTGCCTCTTCGCTCTCGGCTGCTGCAGCTTCAGCTGCTTCCTCTGCCTCTATCTTGAGGTAATTAAGATTTCCGCTAACTTCCATTCCCTCAGTGATGGAATCTGTATAGTCGCTCATGGTGGTGCTCATGATAGCATTTGTAGCTGAAAGTTTCCATACGGGATCGGAAGATTTGAGATAGTAGATAACGTAGGTGTACATATTATCTACAAAGAAGCTCTCAACATCGCCCTCTTTTCTGTCTGCACTGAAAAGCCATTCCTTAACCTCTCCGTCGTAGGTCTTGGGATCCTGATCCTCGAAGAGTCCGCCCTCTGCATCGTGAACACTGTATTTGTCGATAAGTTCCATGAATCTTTCTTCGGTCTTTTCGCCTGCATTCCAGTCAACCATAATCTCCTTGCCGTTGTTTTCCTGAGTTACGATGGCACGGATATCTGCGGTCTTCTCCTCATCACGATAACGCTTTGAGAATCCTACAACATAGAAAGTGCTTGACGCAGTGTTCTCGATAACGGTGGTATCGCCCTCCTTGCGGGCATCATCGAAGAGCCATGAACGAATGTAATATGTAACAGCGGACTGGAGCTCTGAAGTGTGAGCCTCTCCCTCTGTCATAACCTTCTCCAGAGCAGCCTCTGCCTCGGGTCTGGTCTCTTCCATTGCAGCTTCTTTCTCTGCTTCGGAGGGAGTATAGCTTCCATCCTCTGCCACTTCCGCACCTTCATCTGCAAGCTCTGTGGGCTCGGTGGGAAGTTCTGCAGCTATGGTTGTAAGGAAGTAATCAACGCTGTCGTAATCAGCGGAGTTCTCGCTGTAATACTTCTCAACTTCCTCGTCGGTAGGAAGCTTTGATTCATATACGCTCTCGTAATACTTTGAAAGCGTTGCGGTCTTTTCAACAAGTCCCTTTAAGTTTGACTTGGTAGCATAGTCACCGTATGAAGCCTTGAAATAATTGCTGAGGTTAAGTTCGCTCTGCTTTGCTCCCTCTTCAGCAATCTTAAGGAAATCAGACCAGTCTTCCGAAGCATCGTATGTGAATCCTGCTGCATTTGCCTCTCTCTGAAGCGCGATATTCTGCTTGATCTGGTCTACAGCCTGCTCCTCAAAGTAATCCTTGAAGGTACGCTTGTCATCGTACATTACGGTGGAAGGATCGGATGTATCGGTCAGTCCGTAATACTGAAGGTAGCTTCCGTAGTTTGCGTAGTAATTTGACTTAACGGTGTTGTACACAAAGTCAAATTCCACACGTCCGATCTTTTCTCCGTCAACGGTTACCATTGTCTGATTAACGGCAATGATGTGGCGAACGGGGAAGGAAAGGATGAATCCCAAAAATACTGCAACGATCAGCACGCCAACCAGCTTCCAGATCATGAGACTCTTAGCTTCTTTTTTCTTTTCCTCTGCTCTTTTCTGTCTCTTCAGGTCATATTTGGTAACGACCTTATCTGTCTTTTGAGCATTGTTCTCTTTATCTGACATCGAACTTGTCTCCTTTAAAACAAAAAATGATTTGCACGAAACCCTTTATCTAGGCTCGTGCAAATCAGTATTGTAACTCATTTTAACGGAAAAATAAAGTATTTCACAAAAAACTCACATTTATGCGTTCTTTCTGTACTGGAGAGGAGTCTTTCCCAGTGTCTTTTTAAAGAGTCTGTTGAAGTTTTCCACGTTCTCGTAGCCAACCTCTGCGGCAATATTTTCAACGCTCATATTGGTTCCGCGGAGAAGATTCTTTGCCCTCTTTAATCTCTCGGTCTTGATGAGATCCTGGAAGGTCTGTCCCGATTTTTCCCTGATGAACTTGGAAAGATAGGGTTTTGAGAGATGAAACTCATCCGCGAGGCTTTCGAGAGTGATCTCTCTGTAATGAGCCTGTATAAAGCTGATGATCTGGGTGATCCTTTCCTCACGGCCCTGTGTGATATGCTGCTCTGCAGTAAGGCGGTTCACTGCGCTTACCAGTGCCGCTATGGAAGCTTTGATGATATCCTCATCAACTCCCACTCCCCAGTACATCTTTCCGTTCTGCATTATTCCCACATAAGCAGCTGCCCTGGAACTGGAGCTCTTGGAAATAGCGTGTTCCTCGTAAACGGAAAGCTCGTAGTCGATTCCGAAAAGATTCTTTACTGCATTGCTTACAGCGTCAAGGCGGCCGTTTCCTGCTGCCACAAGTTCTCTGGATACTCCTGCGATCTCGGCCCTGACTGTTGCAACAATTCCCTTTTCCTGCTTAAAGTGGCACTCGGGAATGGTGAAGATAGCCTTGGGTGAAATGTAATTTTCCTCGAAGATCTGGAAGATCTCTCCTGCCAAAAGTTCCTGATGACGTCTGTCCGAAACACCCTTTATCAGATAGCCCACCTCTTCCTGCATCGCTTTGGGAAGTGCAAAGCCGAACTGATTCTTGAGAACGAAAGCAACTCCGCCCTTTCCCGAGGTGGAATTGATGCGGATGACATCGGACTCGTACTCTCTTCCCACATCCGAAGGATCGATGGGAAGATAAGGGATATCCCAACGCTTGCCGGTCTTTCCCGCCTCGCGCCATGCCATTCCCTTGCTGATGGCATCCTGGTGTGAACCGGAAAATGCGGTAAACACAAGGTCTCCGGCATAGGGCGTTCTCTCGTGTACACGAAGGTTGGTGAAGCTCTCGTATTTTTCGCGGATGGCCATAATATTGGAAAAATCAAGGCCGCTGTCCACACCGTGGGTCATCATATTGTTTGCAACGGTGACGATATCAACATTTCCGGTTCTCTCACCGTTTCCGAAGAGAGTACCTTCCACTCTGTCAGCACCCGCAAGTACGCCCAGTTCCGCATCACTTACACCGGTTCCACGGTCATTGTGAGGATGAACGCTGAGTACCACATTATTTCTGTATTTAAGATTCTTGCTCATATATTCGATCTGGCAGGCGAATACGTGAGGCATAGCAACCTGTACTGTGGAGGGAAGATTTATGATAACCTTCTTGTCCTTTGTAGGCTTCCAAACGTCAAGCACAGCGTTGCATACTTCAAGGGCATACTCGGGCTCCGTCTGAGAAAAACTCTCGGGACTGTACTCAAACATGAAATTTCCGTCGGTTTCGTCTGCAAGCTTCTTTAAAAGCTTTGCTCCGTCAACAGCGATCTTCTTGATAGCTTCCTTGTCTTTTTTAAATACCTGCTCTCTCTGCTCCACAGAGGTAGAATTGTAAAGATGAACCACTGCCTTGGGTGCACCTTTTACAGCTTCAAAAGTCTTTTTGATAATATGTTCTCTGGCCTGAGTAAGTACCTGGATGGTAACATCATCGGGGATCATATCCTTCTCGATAAGAGTGCGGATAAATTCATACTCCGTATCGGAAGAAGCGGGGAATCCCACCTCGATTTCCTTGAAACCAATATCTACAAGCAGTTCAAAGAATTCCAGCTTCTGCTCCAGGCTCATAGGATCGATCAACGCCTGATTTCCATCACGTAGATCTACGCTGCACCAGATAGGTGCTTTGTCGATTGTATCCTTCTTGACCCAGTCGTAAGTAACTACAGGAGGCATGTAATATGTCTTCTTGTATTTCTCACTAAATTTTCTCCTTGAACTAGCCATTTTTAACACTCCTTTGAGTCTGTTATTTAGATATCACATCGGTGAAATCATTGAAAATACTATCACTTCTCGTTTATAACTTCAAGTCCCTATTTAATTATTTCTTGACTTATTTTAACATTATTACTTGAATAATTCAAACAAAAAACCCGAAGTCCGTTTAATCAGGCTTCGGGTAATCTTTGTAATTATTTTGTTGATCTTAATTTCTCAACAAATCTTGCAAAACGTTTCATAGCTTCTCTAAGCTGATCTATGGAATACGCATAAGAGATTCTCAGGAATCCTTCTCCGCTGTTTCCAAAGGCGGTTCCCGGAACTGCCGCCACCTTTTCCTCCTCCAGGAATTTAGTGGCGAATTCATCGCTGGTCATACCGAATTCCTTTATGCAGGGAAAGATGTAGAAAGCACCGTAAGGTTCGAATACTTTTATATTCATTTCCTTGAATGCATTCAAAAGAAAACGTCTACGCTGATTGTATGCCGTGCGCATATTCGCAACATCTTCATCACCGTTTTTCAAGGCCTCAATGGCAGCGTACTGGCTGGTGGTGGGGGCACACATTATGCAGAACTGGTGGATCTTTGTCATCTGCTTGATGATAACTTCGGGGCCGCACGCATATCCCAGTCTCCATCCGGTCATAGCGTATGCCTTGGAGAAACCGTTTATAAGGATCGTCCTCTCCCTCATACCGGGCAGAGAAGCTATGGAAACATGCTTATCTTTGTATGTCAGCTCAGAATAGATCTCATCTGACATGACGTAGATGTCGTTTTCAATGATAACATCCCTGATAGCCTCAAGATCAGCCTTTTCCATGATGGCACCGGTGGGGTTGTTGGGGAAGGGAAGTATCAAAACCTTTGTCTTTTCCGTGATGGCGGCTTTCAGTTCTTCTGCGGTAAGGCGGAATTCGTTCTCCTCCTTTAAGTCGATGATCACAGGAACCGCTCCGGCCAGAATCGCACAGGGTTCGTAGGAAACATAGCTGGGCTGGGGGATTATAACTTCATCTCCGGGATTGCACATTGCCCTAAGGCCAATGTCAATGGCTTCGGATCCGCCGACAGTCACCAGCACTTCCGAAACTGCATCGTACTTTATGCCCTGACTGCGTTTTAAGTAATTACAGATTTCCTGACGAAGTTCCTTAAGACCCGAGTTACCGGTGTAGAAGGTTCTTCCTTTTTCAAGTGAATAGATACCCTCATCCCGGATGTGCCAGGGTGTATCAAAGTCCGGCTCGCCCACGCCCAATGAAATGACATCTTTGTCATTCATCTCTGTGACGATATCAAAAAATTTTCTTATTCCTGAAGGCTTGATGCCTACGATTGTATCTGAAACGGGATTTCTCATGGCGTCACGATCTCCCTTTCATCTTCGATTTTTAGATTGAGGATCGTTCCGTGATCCTTGTATTTCTTGAGGATAAAGTGTGTTGCCGTGCTGAGCACGGTATCGAGAGTTGAAAGCTTGTCCGAAACAAAGCTGGATACCTCACGAAGAGTCTTTCCCTCAAGTGTTACAAGCAGATCGTATCCGCCGGAAATAAGATAAACACTCTGAACCTCGGGATACTTGTAGATCCTCTCGGCAATGTTGTCGAAGCCCTGACCTCTTTGGGGAGTAACACGCACCTCGATAAGTGCGGTAACCTTTTCGATAGAGGTCTTTTCCCAGTTGATCATGGTGTGATATCCACAGACAATGCCCTCTTCTTCCATTTTCTGAAGGGTGTTTACAACATCGATCTCCGCGACTCCGAGGATAACCGCCAGCTCTTTAAGGTCAATACGGCTGTTCTTTTCAATGATTGCGAGTAATTCTTCTTCCATTTTCATAGTTACCTCTCTTAACGCATCCGTTTGGATTTAGCATCGCAGGAAAGCGATAGTGCTACGGATCCGATCTTCACATTAGGGAAAGTCTTATAAGTTCGTCCGGTTCGGGCCTGTTTAAGTGGCTCTCCGTGCCGTCGTTATACAAAATATGTGCTTTTTTATCTGTAGTATGGCCAACGATAACAGCGTTTATACCCTCATCGCAAAGCCTGGTCGCAAAAGAACCTCCTTCCGGAATGATGCACACCATGCATTCTCCGGAATAGAGATGATAGGGATTGACTTCAAGTAGTTCGCAGATTTCCACAGTTTCCTGAAGGATAGGGATCTTGCGAAGATCGATCTCAAAGCCCAGGGAACTCTCTTTGGCAAGTTCATAAAGAGCTGTAAGTATACCGCCTTCCCGGGCTTCGACCCAGAATGCGCCTTCCCCGTTTGATACACCGAATTCCTTCAGATGCTCATCCAGAAGCTGCTTTGCTCTTTCATGCAGTGCCCTGTCTTCCTCCGAGCAGAGGAGTGCAGCTTCCCTGGCAAAATAAATAGGGTATCGCCCGCTTATCTTTTCCGCATAAGTTTTTGCAAGCTTTGCCGTGCCCTCAAGCCCGATAAAGCCCGTCATCACAATTGAATACTTAAACCGCATATGATACAATCAAGGGTACGATCATTGCTATGACAAGAATCCCTACGATCACTGCCGCAACGATCTTTTTGGTTTTTTTGTTTGACATGTTTAACATAGTAATACCGCCTGTTCCAAATATGGTCTGAACAAATTTCCAATCAATTATACTATAAACCCCTGTGGAATAAAAGAATTATTAGCAAAAGGATTATCATGAGATTCCATTTTCCGATTCTTCTCAGTGTAATAATGTTCATATTGGTATTGCAGTACGCCATCCGTAAGGCTCGCCACAAAAACGACAACGCAGACAAAAAGTTCTGGGCCCGGGAGGCGGAGGCCAACAATGTGCGCAGAAAATCCCTGGACGACGTTGAATATGTGGCAGTGGAGATCGATAAACTCCCCACCGATGTCCTGCCGGAAGATCCCGTTGTCTCCGATTGCATTAAATCCATTCGTGAGCTGTCCGAAGAAAAGATTTTAAATCTTACGGGATTGACCAACACAGACCTGAAAATAAAATACGGCGTCGCAAACCTGACGTACCTGTCAGAATGCGACAACCGTTATACTTTACTTATCCAAACTCTTCAAAAATGGACCGAGCACCTTTGGGAGAAGGGGCTCAAAGAACCTGCCGTGCAGATCATGGAGTACGAGGTAAGCATCGGATCGGACGCTCCTTCCGTATATCGCCGTCTCGCAGCCTACTACAGCAAGCGTGGCCAGAACTATCGCATAGAAGAGCTGATATCCAAAGTCGAGGCCATGAATCTCATGACTACAAAGAGCCTGATCTCAGACTTAAAAGAATATGTAGAAGCACCCGCCAAAGCGTAAGGTCGGGTGCTTCTTTTTATTTACAGCGTCTTTATAAATCTTTCAAAACCTGCTCTGCCGGCGGCGTCTCTCTTATAAACTCCGGCGTCTTCCAGAACCTGCATAAACACAAGTCCGATCTCATCTTCAATTATCTTATCGATATTTGAAGCATCAATCTTTTCATATTTTCTCGAAAATTCATCAACCCAATCCGCATGTTTTTCCAGAACCTCATCGCTTCTAAGATCACAGCCGCCTAAGATGGCCTTCTTAAGGTCCGCCATCTCCGTCTTGAGTCTTGCAGGTAATACAGCAAGTCCCATTACTTCAATGAGTCCGATATTCTCCTTCTTGATATGATGAAGTTTTGCGTGAGGGTGATAAACTCCCAAGGGATGCTGATCCGTGGTGATATTGTTTCTGAGCACAAGATCAAGTTCGAACTTATCACCGCGCTTTCTTGCTATGGGAGTGATGGTATTGTGTGGTTCACCGTCAGTCTCCGCAAGGATAAAGCACTCTTCATCGGTATATCCGCGCCATGCGTTAAGGATCTTATCCGCCAGAGCGATGATCCTATCGGTGTTTTCTCCCGACAGTCTGATCACGGACATGGGCCATTTAACTATGCCTGCTGCCACATCCTCAAATCCGGGAACACTAAACTCCTTCTCCACCGGCGCCTTTGCCATTGCGAACTCGTAATGGCCGCCCTGGAAGTGGTCATGGGAAAGAATGGATCCTCCCACAATGGGAAGGTCTGCATTGGATCCCACAAAATAGTGAGGGAACTGTTTTACAAAATCAAAAAGCTTGCAGAAGGTAGCATGCTCTATCTTCATAGGAACATGCTGCGAATTAAATACTATGCAATGCTCGTTATAATATACATAAGGGCTGTACTGGAATCCCCAATCACTTCCGTTTATGGTGACGGGAATAATGCGGTGATTCTGACGTGCAGGATGATTCAGCCTGCCTGCGTATCCTTCGTTTTCTCTGCAAAGAAGACACTTGGGATATCCCGACTGCTTTGCCAGCTTTGCTGCCGCAATGGCCTTGGGATCCTTCTCGGGTTTGGATAAATTAATGGTGATATCCAGGTCCCCGTACTCCGTGGGAGCGATCCACTTCACGTCACGCTTGATCCTGTAACGGCGGATATAATCTGAGTCACGGCTCAACTTATAATAATAATCCGTCGCTGCTTCGGATCCTTCTTTCTCATACAAAGAATTGAATTTTGATATCACCTCGCCGGGCCTTGGCATCAGCATACTCATGATTTTTGTATCAAAAAGATCCCTGTATGCTATGGTGTTTTCCTCCATAAGTCCCGCTTCATATGCGTAGTCCATCATACCGCTGAGAAGCTTTTCAAGTTTTTCGCCGCTCTCAAGCTCTTCGTCTGAAAAACTGAGTTCTTCATCAGTCATTGCAAGAGCATCTTCGGTTATATCATCAAGTTTGAAAAGTTCGAGCAATCTGTTGGTTGTGAATATTTCGTCTTCCCTGGTAACAAGTCCGGTCTGAACGCCGTAGCACACAAGCTTTCTTATATCTTTCTGGATCATTTTATATTCCTCTTTAACCATGACAATTTGTGCCGTATCACAGCACACAGGGACCGTCACCGATCTCAACTACATAGAAGTCCGCTTTATAACCAATGGTTCTTTCATAGGCCTCGCCCACGGATTTGATAAACTCATCGATATTTTCTTCCTTGACGATGGACACGGTACATCCGCCAAAACCTGCTCCGGTCATTCTTGAACCTATCACTCCGGGAACCTTCCAAGCCTCGGCAACAAGTGTATCAAGTTCGATTCCTGTTACCTCATAATCATCGCGAAGGGACTTATGGGACTCGTTCATAAGCTGTCCGAAAGCCTTTATATTTCCGGATCTAAGGGCGCTTACTGCCTCTATAGTCCTCTGATTTTCGTATACAGCGTGACGTGCGCGGCGGCATTTTGTGCCATCCTTGATCACGGGAGAAAGCTTTTCATAAGTAGCCTCATCAAGATCTCCCAGGCTCTTTATTTTTACCATGGTCTGAAGTGCAGCCAGAGCATCCTCGCACTCCTGACGGCGCTCATTGTACTTTGAATCCCCCAGACCGCGCTTTTTGTTGGAGCATGCTATAACAATCTTTGCCCCCTCAAGCTTAATGGGTGCGTACTCAAACTGCAAAGTTGCAGTATCAAGGAAGATGGCATTGTCCTTCTTTCCCATTGCGATGGCGAACTGATCCATGATTCCGCAATTTACGCCGTTAAACTTGTTTTCGGAAAACTGTCCTATAAGTGCGAGGTCCTGATTGGTAACATCAAATCCAAAAAGATCGCGAAGAATAAATCCGGTTAGCACTTCCACGGATGCGGAAGAAGAAAGTCCTGAGCCATTGGGAATGTTTCCGTTTAACAAAAGATCAAAACCGCTGTCGATCTTCATACCCTTCTCCGCAAATGCCCAGACTACTCCAAGAGGATAATTAACCCAGTCCAGAGCCTTGTCGGGCTTTATTTCACCGTTAAGGTCAACCTCTATCACTCCAAGATTATCAAAGTTCATGGAATAAAAGCGGCAATGCTTATCCTGTCTCTTTCTTGCCACTCCGTAGGTTCCGATGGTAAGAGCGCAGGGGAAAACGTGACCTCCGTTATAGTCAGTATGTTCACCGATGAGATTAACACGTCCGGGTGCAAAATATGCTTTTGCGCCTTCACCGTCCCCGAATACCTCGTTAAATTTGTCAATTATGATCTGCTTCATTTCAGCCATTTCAATGCCCTCCAAGAAAAACAATATGTTAACAGTTGGTCCTTCATTTGCCCTAATCTTATCCCATTGACAAAAAACAAACCATACACTTTTGTTTGTATGGTTTGTCAAAATGTTAAATATTCTATTAATCTATCAATCCTGTCTCAAAAGACCCGCGATCAGTTTTTCAACTTCAAGAAGTTTTTCCGGACTGCTTTCTTTTCTGCTCTCCCTGCGATATGCGGAGGGAGTAACGCCCTTGAACTGATGAAATGCTTTGGTGAATACCTGCGCATCGCTATATCCGCATGTAAGTGCGATACTCTCTATCGGATAATCCGTGGACTCCAGCAATTCCCTTGCTTTTGTGATTCTGAAGGTGGTGAGAAACTGCTGTGGCGACATGCCCAACACATTCTGAAAAAGAGTGTAGAGATAACTTCTGTTCACGCAGACATAATCTGCCACATCCGTGACCTTGATGGGATTGTAATAATTGTTCTGGATGTAATCGATGGCCTTACTGACATAGACATTTCCCTTGTCCTTGCCGTGATCTTCCTTTGCGGCCACACTCTCGCTGTCGGCTATTATGGAAAGAAATACTCCCAGAAGTCCGTTTCGCCTAAGTTCATTAGCCATTCCCACGGTGTTATGCTCCATCATGTCTCTGACAACGTCATACAATTCATTTGACGCCCGACATGAAAAGATCGGATGGTTCCCCGACAATCCCATGTTGCGCAGGTAGTTCTCCGCTTCGCTTCCCCCAAAACCTACCCAGAGATAACTCCAGGGATCCTTTTCATCCGCCTGATAAAATGCCAGCTCATCGGGCTCGATCAGGAATCCGTATCCCTTTTCCAGATGATACTCTTTTTCCCGGAAGCGGAATACTCCCTTTCCGCTGAAAACATAATGTATCAGAAAGTGAGGCTTTGAAGCAGGCCCGAAGCTGTGGAGCGGTTCGGTCTGGGAAATACCGCAGTTGTTCAGAAAAAGGCTCCCGACTTTTATACTGTTAAACTCTAATTTAAAAGCCTTTTCCATAATCTCTCACCGCTTACTGCTTTATATCCATTATTTCAAAATGAAGCATATCACCGCTTCTTCCGGACAATGAGCTGTAGTGCTCCATTATGCGGTTCTCAATGACATTCTCGAGACAGTTGAAATCAACATCGATAAGAACCAGAAGAAACTGAGTAATGCTGTATCTTGTTCCCACATCATTTCTTCTGAGGGAGCTTACAATAGCTTTTTCAACAAGCTGCATCTCTGTTTCAACACTGTCCAAGGATTCCGCTAGTTTTGAATCCAGGGTGACCATTACGAGCTTCGCCTTCTGGTGCGTCCTCTCAACACATCTTCCGATGTAGTTATATATTCTCTGGAATTCTCTGTAATCTACCTTGTAAACGCCACTCTGTTCGCGGATCTCCTTGCGATCCTCAATGAGCTTCTGAAGCTGTCTGATATTTACAACCTCCACACGGTTGTCGGAAGAATCGGTGAAATCCACGGAATAGAAGCAGTATCCGTTTTTACCGTTCCTCTTAGCGCAGTAAAGTGCCTTGTCGGCCGCAGCATAAATCTCCTCATAGGTTTCACCGTCATCGGGAGCAAGGGCTATTCCGATGGAAAGTGAAGAGTTCACGAGATAATCCTTTTCCACTGCCTGTCTGTTGTACTCTCCGAAAAGGTCTATAACAAAACTCTCAACAACAGCATGATCCGATGTGTACATATAAACACCGAACTCATCTCCTCCGAGTCTGAAGGCAAAGCCACCGTTACCGATGGCACTTGTAAGGATGCCCGCAACCGCTCTGATGGCATCATCGCCGGTCACATGTCCGTATGCATCGTTCAGATATTTGAAATTATCAAGGTCTATCATTATGAAAGCACCTTTGTCTGATTCCAAAAGGCGTTTTCCTATGGCCTCGATGGCATAATCACGGTTAAAGATCCCGGTCATGGAATCGTGGAAGGATTTATCGATAACTTCATCCATCTTTGCCTGCATGTCCTTTTGGTTGGCCTTGCGCTCCAAAACCATCTGGACTCTTGTAAGCAGGACATCAGGTACGAAGGGTTTGTGAACAAAGTCCTCAACACCCTCATTCAAACAATTAATCTCCAGTTCCGAATCTCTCTCTCCGGTGACCATAATAACGGGAACATCACTGAAATAGTTTTCAGCTTTCAGTCTCTTTATTCCGTCCAGTCCATTGGTACCCGGCATCTGAAAGTCAAGGAGAATCAAGTCCGGCTTCTCCTCTCCCACAAGTCCGATAAGCTCTTCAATGCTTTTGGATGTCTTGACTTCATGTTCTTTTCCGAGGATTCTCTCAACCATCATAAGAACCAGCTTATCATCATCGCAGATATATACTTTGCTCATTTTTGTTTTTATCCTCTCGGCCCTCTCGCTTTAAAAATCGAGTGATTTGTGGTATAAACCTAATTAAAGTTATACATGGTTTATTATCCCTTAAAAACACTATTAAATCAAGTATTGGAGTAAAAATGTCAGCCAAATCAAACATTACTGTTTCAGATGATTTTGACCTAAAAAAGATAATGGACAGCGGCCAGGCTTTCCGTATAAAGAATACAGATGATGGTGCCTACAGATTCATCACCGGGAGTCATATCCTGTATCTCAAGCCCATCAAAACCGATAAAACCGGTAAAGGTGAATATGCTGCGGAATTTTTCAACGCTTCTGCAAAGGGAAAAATATCTGCAGACAGCGAATGGAAAAACATCTGGTCCGACTATTTTGACCTGAGCAGAAACTATGCCTCCATCAGAAAAAAAGTCCCTGCCGGAGACAGTTATATGACAAGTGCTGCCGAAAATGGGGCCGGACTTAGAATTCTCAAACAGGATCCCTGGGAAATGCTCATCACCTTCATCATATCCCAAAGAAAAAGTATCCCCGCTATTAAAGATGCTGTGGAGAGGCTTTGCGAAAAATACGGGAAAAAAGTTGATACCGGATATGAAGACATTTATCTTTTCCCTTCAGCGGAAGAAATGAAAAATGCTACGGAAAATGAATTAAAAGAATGCAAACTCGGCTACAGAGTCTCGTATGTTATGGACTCCGTAAACCGCGTACTCTCCGGAAAAACAGATCTGGCTCTACTCTATGATCTCAGTTATCCCGAAGTTTTTGAAAGTTTAAAAGAAGTGCGTGGCGTGGGTGATAAGGTGTCCAACTGTATCTGCCTTTTTGCCTATTCCAAGACGGAAGCTGCGCCGGTGGACACCTGGATCTCCAAGGTGATCGAGCAAAAATATACCGGCGTCAATCCCTTTCCTTCTTATGGGGACGTCGCCGGTATAATGCAGCAATATATCTTTTATTATGCGCTGACTCACAAGGACAGCCTGTAGTGTTTATTCAAGATCCGCGTAGTCTCCCAATTCCACAAACTCTGTCTGATAGATATTTCCGTATACATCGGTTGCCTCATAGTATCCGTAGGCGGTAAAGAAATCATCCAGATATGTGGCATCCTCGTAATTTATGCGTATTTCCTCGGCATTAAAGGGATCTCCGTTTTCTTCATAATAGAGATTTCCGTCATAATCCATGAACTGAACCATCAGAGTCAGCGTATCCTCCATGCTGACGGAATAGATCTCGTCCGATTCTTCATCGGTTGCAAAATTGTAATAACTATAACCCTGTACCACTCCATCGGGGTTGTTGTTGTCGTAATACAGATAGAGAAGCGCTTCATTTCCGTTCACCAATATAGGCACCACTCCGGTCTGGGCCCAATTTCCGGTTCCATCCGTATAATAGTCTATACAATAGTATGTGGCGGTTTTTCCGTTTACGGTGGTCCAATATTCAGGGTTAACCAGTGCCACGTTTCCGTAGGAATCCGTCTCCCAACTGTATTCCTGGCCAAGAACCCAGAATTTCTCTCCGTCGTCTACCATTACCACTTCTGAAATGGTATAAATATCTTCCCACAGATCATCCGGTGCATCTACCACGTAGTAGTTACCCATATCATACAGACCAAGTTCATAGCCCGACATAGCCTCGGAAACAGCTGCTGCTTCGTCCGCGTAATCATCATAGTACCACTCGGAATCGTAGTATGTGGAATTATCCTCTTCGAAGTAAGCAAGTTCTCTGGAGATAAAGTTGTCATAGAAATCCATGACATCCTGATCGTACCCCAGTTCCACGAATGACTGTCTTCCCTCGTCATAATTGTAATATGACTCATAGGGACTGTATGCCATGAGTCCGTGTCCGTACACAAAATCACTTTCGGTATATACCACCGCATTAACGACTGCGTTCATCAAGGGTGTAGAATACTCATTGTTGTAGCTGGTGGCAAGTGTGATCAGGTCCACGGAGTCGTTACTTTCGTAATATCCGCAATTTCCCCTAGCCTGATAGTATGTGGAGTAATCACCGTAGCTGAGGGCCTCGTTTGCTTCCGCAAGATAATTGACATAGGCCTCGTAAACACCGTCAATGTAATCCAATCGGATTACGGACATGGATCCGATAAGCCCGTTTATCTTGTTCTGGTTCATATAATCCTGAACGATCTTTTCACTGAAGGCTCTTGGATCTCCGTCCAAGGATGAAAGCCAGCTGGTGTAGTACATTCCTGTACCGTTTACATAGCTTTCAGCGCCTACCATGTAGTCGGCATAACCATCCAACGCCCTTGCCATTTCCAGCGTGCACATGTTGCAGGCATCGAATAATACCGCATCAAACTTAACGTTTGCTTCCTTTAGTTCGGCTCTGATCTCGTAGTCGCACATGGTGTCGTAATAGTCACCGAGCTCGTCACAGCCGAAACCAACGGGTATTCCGCCTCCGTGATTCCAAAGGATCAGGGTGTAATTATTTGCGGGGAATCTAGCCTTTGAAAACTTTATGAAATCTGCCAGCTGCCCCTGGGTAGTCATCGATACATGACCCAGTTCTTCCAGCTTTACCAACTCTCCGTTCTCTACTTTAAAGCGGGTCACCTCACCATCGGGAATATTATAATCAAACCACTCTTTAGCACCGCCGCACTCCAGAACGATATTAACATTGTCCGGAAGATGGGCATCACAGATTTCGGCGATATCCCCTGATGCATAGCCGTTCTCTGTCTCAAGATCACTTCCCACCATGTAGATCATAAGTGTTCTGGTGGCGTTTTCTTCGCTGTACACATTCTCTTCGGGATCTGCGGGCTCGTAATTATCGGTGTTTGCGGAAGATGTATTACCATTGCTGCCACTATTATATCCGCTGTTACCACTATCGGTTCCGCCGCTGTTGTTCTGCGAGTTTCCGCTATTCTGATTCCCGTTATGAGAACTGCTGCCCCCACCAATTCCGGCAGAATATCCGTTAACAGGATTATGTGTGGGGGTAGGATTCAGCTTATTGACTGCTATCACAAGAAATACAATGGACGCGATGACGCCCACAGGAATACCGATGGAAAGTCCAAGAATCTTTCCGAGATTTCTCTTTTTCGGAGGAAGACTTGTGGTCTGCGCCGCGTAGGGAGGAACCTGCTGAGCATAGGGCTGCTGCGTCCCGGGCTGTACGTGCTGAGTGTAGGGCTGCTGCGTCCCTGGCTGTACCTGCTGGGTGTAGGGCTGCTGTCCATATGCCTGCTGTGTCCCGAGCTGTACCTGCTGGGTATAAGGCTGCTGACCCCCTGGCTGCACCTGTTGAGTGTAGGGCTGTTGTGCAGTAGGCTGTACCGGTTGGGTATAGGGCTGTTGCGTCGCCGATTGGCCTTGCTGATTGCCGGTGTTCTGAGTACTGTCTGCCTTCCTCAGAGGCGCCCCACAACTGGTACAAAAGGTTGCCATGTCTTCATTTTTCGCTCCGCATTTTGTACAAAACATTTTTATCTCCTTTTACGTGCCACCATGGTCACGCTGCCAAGCAGCAGACTTACTACCAGATAATTAGTTATAATAAAATATGTGTAGCCGTATGCCGGTGTAACGATCATCACGGCCAAGTACTCTCCGAGAATCACCAATCCGAAAAGGCCTAAAGAAAACTTCATAAAATCCTTCTTACGGATAAGCATAATGATACCGGTAACAAAAAGCCCCGCCAAAAAGAACAGATATGCAATAAATAAAACAAAATATATCTTATAAGTCATAAAAAAGCCTGAATATTTCGCCTGTGCTTCACAGAGCTTTTCTCCGACTCCAAGCTTTGACGTATATATATTCCATAAAGCAGTATGGGTATTGCTGAATATATCTCCGCGCCCGGCATCCCAGCCATCAAAGGTCCAATCCGGAAGTTCCTTTTCCGGCTGATAATTTGTGGTGGGATAAAACTGATAGGAACCTTTAAAACTCACAAACGCTGCATCTGCCACAACTTTCATGAAAATCTTTGGATTGTGCCTTGCAATATTTATGTACGCGGCTATATACCTTTTTGTTTCCTCATTCGTCGCCTTGAACTGATTGATATCTTTAAATCCACTTACACCCGTGTTGTACCTTAAGTAAGATTTAATTCCATACGCCATGATATATTCGTGAGGTATCACGGCGTCAATGGCTGCAAGATCTTCCTCCGCGCCCTCATATTCAAGATTAATCTCCGGTATGGTCAGCATAATTCTCAGCTTATGAACCGTATTCACAACATGATATGCGTTACCGTAATATTTTTCCATTCCGATCCCTTGCGGCGTGGAGATGATCAGAAATGCCGCAACAAAAATCCCCAGTCTTAAAAGCTTTTGACGAAGTATCTCCCCGGATCCAAACAGAATATAAATCACAAAAAAGGCTGATGCCCACAGCACCCCCTCGCTTCTCCAAACTGCCAGAAACGCAGCCAATACGGCAATAAAGATAACCTCCGTGAGTTTTCTCTTCCTCTTTTCAATAATATCAAAAAAAATGATGGAACAAAATATCACTGAGATGATCAGGTACTGAAAAATTCTGTAACTGTCCCTGATTATCAAAAACGCACCGGGCAGGATAAACAATACAAAAGCAATATACTTAATCTTCGGGGCTATCTTTTCCACTCTGAAAAAGATATAGGCAACAGCGAAAAGATAAAAGCTCCACTGCACCAAAAGTATCATGAAATCAACAGGAAAAACCAAAAGACAGGCCCCATAAATAAAACTTGAATATGCGTTATGCCAATAATCCGGCGTAAGTCTAACAGCACAAGCGTATGTGATGAAATTGTCCTCAGAAACAGAAAATACGTAAGGCCAGCAAAGAGCAAGCACTATCACGCCCACAACAAAGATAACCAAAAACAAGATATGTATGCGGCGGAAATTATTTATCAGATAGAACACCAGCTTCCATAAAAGCCAGATCAGTATAATGGCAATCAGTTCTGTAAAAATATAAGCCATCGCCTGCTCGAAACGGTCACTGACATTCATTTTTATCGCCACAGACCCTGCAGGTATCACACCGATATTCTTAAAAACTTTTCCCGCCCAGATAAATGTCAAAATGGCATGAATTGCCATGACAATAAATCTTGTGCGTTTTAGTGAAAGAATCTTTTTCATCAATTACTCCGCGTTCTGATAATCGTCAAATATTTCGATTCAGTAATGCTGTTTCTGTCTGTTACCTTATCCAGCCATTCAAGAAATGTATCGGAAAATAGCGCATCATTGCTCCAACTACCCTTTTCCACAAAGATGTATTCCGGGTATTTCTCCGGATTCGCACTAAAATAAGCCATCACCCTGTCATCAAAATACGGCGTACTGATTGTAGATGGGGAACAAACTTCATAATCTCCAAACAAATATGTCACGGAATTAATTCCCAGATAAAGTACCTTGCTTCCATCCGGTACATTTTCCTTTAAGAAAACATATTTGTTATTGCTCTCATATCCGTCCACATATTCACAGTAAACTTTCTTTGCAGGGCCATAGAGAGCCTTCTGTCTTACCAACAGAATATCTTCGTATCCGCCTTCATTGTTGATGCGGAGCAGCCAGATTTGGCTGAATACTCCCACCAAAAGCACTGCATTTAAGCATATCCTTGACATTATCCGGGCATGTCCCGATTCTGCCGTGTCAGCCATCATAAGAAGTGCCAGTGCGCACCCCGCAGCCAAATGTACAAAGGTGGATTTAAGATCCAGATTGGTCAGCATCAGTATTGATAAAAAGCCTACGGCGGAACAAATATATATGACGGTGAAAGCCGTTTTCCACTTGGCTCTGAATTCATCTTTTGACGCAAAATAGACGATCACCCCGGAAATATATAATACAAGAATTCTATACTGCGGGTGAACGATGGGGCAATGCAATACCAACCAGAATCTGATCTGATCTATAAAACTTACAGCAGTCCATATTAAGGCGAAGGTAATCCAAAAGCCCCCGGAGCGGATTTCACTTTTTATAGACGCTTTTCCGCTTTTTATAAATGTTATAGCTGCTGCGATCACAAATGCTATCGCAGCATAAATGATCATGTACAACAAGGTCCCCGGTATTTCGGACAGGTATCCCAAAGCTTTTTCTCCAAATGATTGGGAATGTGAATTGTCTGCCAGAATATAGCCCACATACCTTAACATATCGTCAAAACTCATATTGGCACGCAGGTAGATCAGGATCGAGATAAAAATGACTATAACGGTTAAAATAAATATGACAAGTCCTTTTATGTTCTTACGAAACAATACTATCAGGACTATTCCCACCAGAATGCAGGACGGATAATCCAAGGATAATAAAGCAAAAAACAATCCGGAAAAAAGATATGCTGCTGCTTTTTTGCTTCTTAATGCTGCACATACCGAAATACACATCAGGCATAGGATCCATATCTGCATATTGGCGAATTCAGGCATTATAATATATTTGGGAAGCAGAAAGAAGATAAAAGATGCAGAAATCAGGGCTGCAGTATTTCCGCATACTTTTCTGAAACTCAAAAACCACGCGGCACAAGTGCAGGCAAGGATGCATGTTCCGAGGCTCCTCATAAACACAAGAGCATATTCCGTACCGCCGGTGATCATCATGAATATTCGCAGAGGAATAGCAAGAACAAGCGCGGAAAACTGATGAGGTTCCCACATCTCTTTGACAGGAATATCTCCGATTGCAATTCTGTATACCAAAGTAAGCGCATATTGTTCGTCAACATCAAATCCCACAAATATACGCTTTACAGTGACAGCCCCGGCGGCAAGAGCCAAAAAAATACACATTACCGTAAAAAAATATTTAGTTTTTTTACTGTCCTTATTCTCAATCATTTATTCGTTAAACTCTCAACTTACTTATAAATTGATTTTAGTTGTAAGTCAGGCGTAAGTCAATTGGCTCTTTTAAAGGCTCCCGTCCCTTGATTTACTCTTCTTAAGGCAATATAATTAACAAATGTATCAATACATCAACTTCCGGAGGATTTAAAGGTGGCAGGCAGTGTTGCGGGAATCACGTATACGATATGTTTTACTCTTTTATGCATAATTAATCAAATAATGGTCAGTCTGGACGGTAGGGCGCAGTATACTGCCTCTAATCTCACAGGTGTTGTCATTGCAATTATCATTTTGAGCGCTTACAAGCTAAAAGATTTTTTTAAACCGATATATGCCGTTTGGGCAGCGTTTATGTGCGCTTTCATACCGATTGTATTGGTAATAGCAAATGACACATATCCGTATAAAGGCAAACTGATCACATCGTTGATAAATATCGTTCTGTACGGACTGATAGTGATCCGCATAGCTGAAAAAATCATTATTGAAAAGAATGCCTCAACCATTCGATGGAGCATATTCGTCTGCTGGATCTGCATGATAGGGCTTATGATCGTGTCCAGATATGATGGTGCATGGCCCATATGGTTCGGAGCAATGTTCGGAAGCTTTTACCTGACAGATTATAAAAATGATACTTTAGAAAAGCTGTTTCTATCCCTTGTAAATGGAGTGATAATCGGTTTCTTTATTATACAGGGATCGGCTTTTTTATTCAGGCCTTACGATACCTTCCCCAGATACCACGGAATGTCTTTGAACGAAAACATGAATGCATTGTTTTATTTGATGACATTTTGTGCATTTCTGTGTAAGTGGTTTATTCTCAAGAAAACCGGTAAAAAAATCATATTTAGAATTATTACTCTTCTTTTTTCCGCAGCAATGTATGGATTTGTGGTACTTACCGGATGTAAGGCTGCATTGTTCGCCATGATTGCAGTGAATATAGTCTTCCTTATCTGCTTTTTGCGTCTATGCAAAAAGAAGATACTTTCCTTTGTGGGAATATGTGCCATCATAGGAGTTGTGGCCTTTGTCAGCGTACCTGTCACCTATCTGGCAGCAAGATACATACCCACAATACACCTCCATCCCATATACCTTGCAGGGGAATGGAGCGAAGACCGTTTACAGCCCGGAGAGCCGGGAGATTCCGAAAAATATATCTCATTCAATGAGATGCTGGAAGAAAATGTTGGAAGAATATTATGGTTTGTAAACTTTGATAAAGAAGAAAACGTAGGTTCTATCTTGCCGGTGATGCAGGCCTATGCTGAAAATGAAACAGTGGATGCAACTGTTACCGGCAAAGACCTGGACTTCGACGAATCGTTGATCGACAGCCCCTTAAAATTCCGTTTCCTGATCCACAGCACATATATAAAGTGGTTAAACCTGTTAGGGCATGAATCCTCCGAGGGAGGAATTGCGTTCGGAGATTGGTACTACGCACCCCATGCTCACAACTGGCTTCTGCAACTGGCATTCTGGTTTGGAATACCTGTTGGAATATTGCTTATCGGCATGTGCGTATTATACGTGATCACATTTATACACCTGCTAAAAAACGGCAAGGACATATATGCTTGTATCCTGGGATGTTTCATAACCGCATTTATAGTGTTCGGAATGTATGAAGTAGACTGGTCAGTGGGCCAGTTACCCTTTACCCTATTCTTCTTCCTGTTCTATTTTGCAGTGAACAAGAGATGGGAAACGGAATAATCACAAGGGCCGTTTCCCATATAAAAAGCAAATTCAAAACAAAGGCCTGCGTGCACTTTTGCACGCAGGCCTTAATTCTTAAAACTTAATTACTACTCTTTACCTCCATACCATCCTATACCTTCTTCCGTCCATCCCATACCAACAAGGACATCACGTTCATGTGCATCCTTTGTGTAATGATGGCTTCCGGGCTCAAGAGCACCTTTAGCGTTAGGATTGTACAAACGATACAACGGTGTGAATTCCAGATCATCCGAGAACCATCCGATACCTTCATAATCCCAACCGGACTTCGCAATATCTTCACCGGTATCATTTCCGCTTGCGGTGGTGAAAAGGAAATATGCCTCATTCCAATTTGTAGTGTAATGATGTTCTCCGGAAATAACGTTATACAAACGATATACAGGTTTATTTGAATGTACGGGAGCTTTCCAAGCAACACCCTCGTATGTCCATCCGACTCTGATCAAAGAATCTTTCTCATTTAAATTCGAGGTATAGAAATGCTCACCATTATTTGGATTATACAAGCGATGCATATCTACATACTCCGTTACAGGAATATTCTTTGCGGCATAATCTGCAAGAAGCAGAACGGGAGATCTTCCCAATGACGCCTGCAGGCTGGGGTTATCATTGTAATACTGCTCCCAGTTAAACTCTCCGCTGACATCCTTTGAGCCCCACTTAAGTGCCCAAGGCTGCTCCATGTAAGGGTAAGCTGTGAGAAGTTTTACACTGGTATCCTTTCCTATAGCACGAGTTTCAGGTGAGGTCAAAGACGTAGCAACAGAGAAATCCTTTATCATAAAGGTACCTGCATACGAAGTTGACTTAGTGCTTTCAGATATCCATATAGCCACCTTATCGATGCTGTTCTTGTAAGCCCATCCCGATACATCCGCAAATAAAGTATAGGCCGTGCCGTCAACTAAGTAATTACCTGAAGTAACATTAGTATTCACATCATATGTATTTGAACCACTGTACAGACGCATACGCACGTTCAAAACATCCGCGGCATCTGCAGAATTCTTAGGGTCAAATCCGATGGTGAAACCGATATAAGGTGTAGATGTCAGATTTAAAGGTTCCGTGAACTCATGATATACAGTCTGTGCGCTTGCTGCATATACACCATCATCTACATTTGCAACGCAGGTATCATTAAACAGACCATTGTATCCAACAGCTGCCAAATTATGGATATAATACCCGGGATTCCAATAAACATTTGATAAAATCCATTCAGTATGTTGTGCGTTTATCTGAGCTGTGGCCATGCCTGCAGAAAGAACACTCTTTCCGTTTGCAGCGTCCATTGACCCTACAGAAAGGAACTGACCGTTATTAACCGTCTTCATTGAACTGAATTTTGAGCCATCAAAATTCCTGATTACGTTACCCCAGCTCTCTATTCCAAGTGTGGAAAGTGCAAAATTAGTCACGTCAAGTGATTTGTCTGTATCAAGATATTTGTAAACATAATAGACAGATTTAGGAGTCGAAGGAGCCGCGGTATTTCCAACATGATTTCTGATGCCGAATCTGTTAACATCGTTATCCAAAGTGGGCTCAATATACGAGTAATAGATAAACGCGTCAATATCAGGATTCATTTCAGCCACATAATATGCATACGACACAGCTGCAGCCTGCAAGGTCTCACTATTTCCGGCAACCGCGGAGTTGGATGTGAAGCCCTGCTCAGAAAGGATTATGGAACGAACCTGTCCGGCATTATTCTTCATCTCATCCTTGTTCATGAAGTTTGTCAGAACATTCAGATTACGCATCGTAATAACGGTGGTATTCTCGCTATCTGTTACAAGTCCCCCGGGAACAAGCTCGCCCTTCTCGTTATTCATAGGAGAATTGTCCCTAAGAGGATTGGGGTTGCAAAGAGGCTCAGAATATCCGTGGAAAGCAAGGTTCCAATCAACGTTATTGGGCTTAGCAAGATTATTAAACTTTACAAGAAAATCTTTTCCCGCATACGAAGTATTAGTGTTATTTGTACTCCACATATGCTCCAACGGAACATATACATAAGCATCAGCCTTTCCTGACTTGATTCCATCATAGAAAAGCTTAAAGGTCTCGTAATAAACATTTACATAGCTGTCAATGTCCATGCCTCCGACCCAGTTGTATGCCTCGTTGTCGTTAACCTCGTTACCGATAACGTATCTGGAAACGGTTCCGTTTGCACCGCCATTGTAACGGGAAGCAATAAAAGAAGAAACCGCTGAAATAGCATTTCTGCCCAGATCGCTCTGGATATTGAATCCATAGTCAGCAGTATTTGCATGGGGCTGTCCTGTATAGAGCAGCCACTCATAGCCTTCAACGTACTGGTTTATGAAGGCAATCGTTACATTCGCTCCCATATTGGTTAAATCCCTTACTGCAGAGTCTAGGATTTCCAGTTCGGAAGGATTGATGAAATAAGTACTTCCATTTGCAGAGCAATATACTCCGGTATCTCCAAGGCAAAGGAAACGCTCAAATACAACGTTGATAAATGCTTCGGATATTCCCAGATCCTCCACATCCGACATTGTACCAATATCAACCTGTAAACCTTTTTTTGAAGTGTAAGTGTTTCCGCTTCTGTTGGTCGCTTCCGACTGTAACGGTAAAAGGCTGATAGTACCTGCAACAAGAGCAACGCAAGTCATAAAAGAAAGAATTCTTTTTAACAGTCTCATGACATACCTCCTAATATTGATTTTGGGTTTTTTCTCACCCGTATTACCCTTAATTTTGCTACAATTTCAAGTATTTGTCAAAACTATTTTACGAAGATCTTCTTAATATTCTGCCATCTGACACATTTTGAAGAAATAGCGCCAACAACAGTGGATATCAAGATAATTGTTATCATCAGTACCGGGAGTCCCAAACCCGCAATAGTGCGTATAGTAGATGAATTAACCAACAGATTCTCTATGATCACCAGCTGGTACAAATATATACCATACTCATTATCTGCTATAAACAGCAATGCTTTTGTCAGGAAATTCCCCTTTGTAAAGGGCGACACCGCGCAAACAAATACGGGTATTGACAGTATGATCGCCAATATGCTGTGCCATACATAGCCAATGTATGTATCTGAATAAACCGTGATCGTGTTTGAATACAGTAAAAAGCCTATAAGAGCAGCAATAGCCAGCAAAAACAACAATATTTTATATACAACACCGATCTTTTTCTTAACAGCATCCGCCAAGGAAGCTACAAACATACCCAGAACGAAATTATCCAGCGCGGTATATACTTCTCTGCCCAAATCTCCGTAATCCTGAACCTTAACAATGTGAAAAACAATATATTTTACAAGAATGGTAAAGACCACTGAACCCACAAGTGCGATATATTTGTTCTTTTTTACGAGCTTATAAAGCAATGGAGCAAAGAAATAGAACTGCACAATGGTTCCCATAGTCCAAAGAGTTCCGCTTATGGTACGAGCGGTTTCCGGGATAAGATTATGTATGAATAAAACATGAGTCAATACATGTTTAAATCCGGCTCTGCTGACAAATCCCGCTCCACCGCCTAACAACAGCACAATGAACAAATGAACATAATACTCCGGCATTACCCTTTGGAAACGCTTTAACAAATATTTTCCGTATTTAAAGCTTCCTTCGGATTTATTAAATGAACAATAGAGACCATATCCACTCATTATAAAAAACAATGTAACACCTATCTCGCCGCCATAAATTACAAGGTCTTGCAAAACAGGAATACTTATTCTCGGTCCAAACCCCTGACCGCACGCAATAGCAAAAGTATGGTAAATAATGATCCATAAAACTGCTACCGCTCTGATTATATCAACGCTTCTATTTCTCTCCATAATAATCTTCCAGTAGTTCTTCAAAGTCCTTTGATAATATCTAACTTGTAAGGCATGTCCATCGTATTAGCAGGATCACATACATCGGTTAACCTAAGGGTAGCCCTGTCCATATTATAGCCTTTTAATGCATCCTTGAATATGATAGACCTAAATCCGGTATGAGCTATAAAGGAATCGTTACAGAAAATCGCCGCTATATCCGGCCTATAATCCGGTATAACCTCAAATTCTCTTGCATCTTTGCTATCCGATGTAAAGACTATAGATAT
>JAEEGL012165211.1_pt1 | contig 25120 bp, 19 predicted proteins | sample 9134231 | NCBI WGS metagenome assembly JAEEGL01 (sample SAMN16246548, study PRJNA631951) | gut metagenome | biome: gut microbiome; feature: rumen; material: fiber-attached | host: Bos | place: Iran: Karaj | collected 2018-10 | reverse complement strand
TCTTAGTATTCCGTTACATGTAACTACACGTGTTTTTTCTCTTACTACTTCCCTAATTCCACATTTCTTCATTTTTCTAACACTTTTGAACAAAATTGTTACATTTCGTTACATTAATATGCTCAATTTCAATTATATTGGTATTATTTATTTTTCATTGGAGTTTATATTTCTTCATATAGTTTTAAGGTACAGCTAGACAGGCAATTTTAAATGTGATAAAATTAAACTAGGTAGGGTGAAGAAATTATGTTTGCGGTGAATGCTATATCAATGATGAATTATACCATGATGGCGAATAATGCCGTGTTTAGAGGCTTGAGTGCCAATAATGCGAGGTTAGGTTTGCTGTCTTCGCCTATTTCAGACCTTAATCCTCAACAGTTAGCTCAATTATCTGCGTTAGATACTCAGCTTGAGTTAGATGCTATGACTTGCAGCCTTCAATATAAATGCGCAAAAGCTATGCTTGAAAGTTTAAAAAAACTTCAAGATGATGATATAAAAAGAAGCTTTAGCATCTTTGCCTGATTAGGACTTTTGTATGCAAATGAGTTTTCTTTCGTATGTTTCCTGCATGGGAAGTGTATATGTTATTATGTCAATAATTTTCATATTATACTTATTCAATATTGGCTCTGCACTCAATATCTCGTCAGCGGCTTTTTTTGATTTATAAGCTACAAAATAACCTTCTTTTTTTAATAGCGGTATAGCGTATAAAAGAATTTTAGATAAATTTCCTACTGCACGACTTACAATAATATCAAACTTATTTGGCGCAATATTTTCAACTCTTTCACAAATTAAACACAAATTTGACAAACTAAGCTTATTTTTTAATCTCTCAACCGAATTAATTTTTTTCCTTATGCTATCTATTCCGGTTACGTTAATATTTGGAAATTCAATTGCAATTGGAACGCACGGGAACCCACCTCCACAACCAATATCAAGCAGATTACCGGATTTAATACCATACTTTTGAAAAAATAATTTTATGCTTAATGAATCATAAACATGCTTTTCGTATAAAAATTTTTCATCATTTTTGGAGATTAGATTATTTCGAGAGTTTTCTTCAAGAAATATACGGAGATATTCATTAAAATTTGAATTTATACTAAAATTATTCTCCATACTTTTTGATAATCTCCGAGTATGTTTTTTTATTCATTCTTAATTTCATATCATTAATTCTTTTTTCGATATTTTTAAGGTCAATTTCTTCTTGGGAATTACGAGCAACTTGTTTTGCACTGCAGTACTCTATAAGGGCTTCTTCAGATTTATCTGAAATATTGTAATAGTAATCTCCTAATGCAATATGTGCTTCAGTAATATAAAATGCTTCATTTAAAAATTCTGCACTCTGTTTTGCATCTTTCAAGTAACTATAAGCAAGTTCCGAATGTCTATTATTATATATTTGAGCTATATGTAATGCTGTATAGTAGATACCGTCATAGTTATTATGAGATTTCTCCAGTTCATAGGCTTTCAATAAACAATTTAAGGCATCTTCATCATTGCCTTGATCGTAGTAACAAGAACCTAAATTAGAATAAGCAAGTGCCAAGTATTTGTTATTTTTTGTAATACTTATACACTTATTGTAATATTCAAAAGCGTTCCTTATATCATTTTTATCATCATTTGCAAGAGCAAATTTAAAATATAGTTCTGCAAGAGTTGAATCATCAACATTTGAATCAAGAGAGTCTAACGCTTTTTGATAATATGAAAAAGCTTCAGCCGGATTATTCTGATCGGAATAAATATTGCCTAATAAAGTACATGCGCTTACCATTAAAGACTGTGGTGTATCAATTGAATAAATGACTTTTTTTATTGTCTCAATAGCCCGCTGATGTTTATACATTTTGTAGTACAAATCTGTCATTTCATAGTATAAGTAATTCAAATTTATAAGTTCTTTATGTGATTTATAATAAGCTTCTGCTAACTCATAATAATGAATAGCATTTTGAAAATTTCTCGTTGAACTATATATTCTTGCAAGATTAATACGTATGTCAAGAAGTGTGGTAGAATCAATGTTTTCTAAATTTAAAATAGCTTTAAATTTATCAATTGCGTCTTTAAAATTATCTTCTGCTGCTAAACTTTTCGCCTCATCTACCAGTTTTGACAAAGACAAATCACTTGGATTTTGACGGATATCAGATTCACGGTCTTTTGATAAATTGGTATTAGTGGAAATATTTTTCTTTGTTAAAATTTTTCCATCAGTATTATCACTCTCAATAGCTTGTATACAGCGGGAATGATAATCAATTTCCGCTCTTAATGCTTGTCTGGAAATTAAAATAGCTCTATTCGCCAAATTTTCTTTTAATTGTTCTTCATATATTCCTATAATGTATTTATGTAATTTTATTTCAACATTATCAGGTATAATCAATTCCACATTTTGCGCGAAGTAGTCTTGTAAATATATATTTTCATCATCTTGAAAAATTATCATATTAGATTTTAAGTATTGAATTGAAAATTCATCATATATATCAAGTACAGCCAGCGCATTTAAGCTTATGCCGTGTCTCAATGAGTGCAAAAACCAGAAAAAATTACGTATTGATGGTGGAATAAGGCTAATATAAAATTCTCCGAGATATGTATCTAAATTAGATGATGCATTTTTAATTTTTTGTATAAATTCTGGTAAAGAAATATTTAAAGCTTGGATTATTTTTACAGAAAGCGCAGTATAGAAATAGTAGCCTCTGGTTAATTCAAAAAAAACTTCTTTTTGCTTTTCTGAAGCTTCAATACCGTTTATTTTCAGAAAATCATCAAAAATTTGTTTAGAGAAACCTTTTAAAAATACGTTACAATCTTCATCAATATCTTTTAATATGTTGGGAATTAAAGCTTTTGTAGTTATAATTATTTTAGTATTTGATTCTTTCAGGCATTTAACCAACATTTCCTGAATATTTGTCTTGTTATCATCTAAAATATTATCAAAAGTATGTAAAACAATAAGTACGGGTTTTTTTATGGTACTTATAAAATTCATGAATTTTGTTGATACAGTTGTAATTTTAGCGTTAAAATTTAAAGTTTTAGTATTACTGTATTTATCAATGCTATTCATAAAATATAGCAGAATATCATCACATACGGTTGACTCTTTGCAATAGTATTCCAATTTTATGACATCTTTAGCTAAATATTCACATACATAATTTACAAATTGCCTTTTGCCAGTCCCTATGAATCCGTGAATATACAAGAATTTTTCATTTGATTGCAAAAAACTTATTGCCTTAAAAATATCATTTCTATTATTATTTAATAGGCAAGTATGTATTTTATCGGATTTTTCAAGCTCAAAATCCTTATTATCTATCGCTGCTTCACTAAATCTATAGCTCATATGTCAATTTTAGAATATATCATAACTTTTTGCAAATATTTATCAATATTGGTTAGATAATTTTAAAGCTTTATAAAGTTCAAACACCGACAATAATAAGAATGTGCCAAAAAGTAATAAGTAGGACTCTCTTCCATATACTAAAACTCCGTTTATTCTTTGTGGTTCGAAAATATTTAATAAAAAACCTGTTAAAGTCCCAAGGAATCCAACCATCATGAAAAAGCAAAAATTCATTATGCTAACTGCAGTCACAGAAACATCTTCTGTGTTGGATTGTTGAATTACCGGAATCAGCAGAGATGAAATGCTCGCATTTCCGGCAATTATAAAGAAAATAATTCCGGCTAACGCAGAACGTATATCATAATATAACATTATAAATAACGCGGTCATACATAAAAAAGTAACTATTGCAGCACCCTTCAAAAACAATACTCTATGGTTATGGCATAACTTACAAACCGATGCATTAACAATATTAAAAATTGCCGCCACAATAGCCATTATTGATAAAAAAAATGCTGCTTTACTAACAGGAAATTGGCAATAATCTTCCAAAAATTTTTTCCCTATTATTGTTTGGATTACATATGATATACCAAAATTACAGCAAGCAAAGCTAAAAAGGTTCCTGTTATGTTTTTTTCGTAATACTCTTATAAACGAATCTACTTTAAACGTAACTTCATTTTTTATGTCAGGAAGGTTAATTTTTGCCAGCAATATATAGAACACTGCCAATGCAATCAATATGACTACAGAAATTATAATTAAAATTTCTCTCCAGCTCATATACTTCATTAATGCAACAAACGGTGCATTAGCTATTATTCCGCCCAAATAACCGACAAAAAACATAACAGAAAGCGCTATACCATAATTTTTATCAGAATATATGATTTTGAGTTCTTTTACGAAGCTAAGGTAAAACATACTACACCCAAAACCCATCAGTGCCCGAGAAAGATACATCAGAGGCAAATAACTTGATAATGGAAAGATTAAACATCCAAGACCAAAAATAATTCCCCCGCATGATATAACACGTAATCCCCCATATCTATCAACTAATACTCCAGTAATCAACTGTCCTACTGCATAAACATACATAAATATTGCACCAAAAGCAGTTATATAAGGAGCACTAACTGATAATTCCTGTTCTAACAAATCAAAAATTGCCCCTGGAACTGATATTCTTTGAAAATTCGCAATAAAATATAAAAGACCTGTTATTAATAATGTAAGCAATATTAGTCTTTTTTGCGAACCGTTCATAAAAACCTCACCTCATGTAACTTACCCCTAACTATTAAAGTTGTCAAATATATTTGGTTTAATGGTAGGTATATTAAAATCTTTACATCATTATTAGTTACAGGTAAAATATATAACATGAAAATAATTATTTTTGGCGCTAATAAAATTGGAGCAATGATTGCTTCGCAGTTCTATACAGATAATGATATTACCGTTATTGATAACGAAAAAAATAAGATTGATATTTTTAACAAACTTGATATCAGTTTTATTGACGGGACCGGGTCTGATATTGATGTACTCAAACAAGCAGACATCAAAAATGCAGATGTTTTTATTGCCTGTACAAATTCTGATGAGCTAAATATCGTTTCATGTCTTACAGCGAAGCGTCTTGCAAATATTTGTACTATGTGCTTTGTAAGGAACGAAGAATATAAATCTTCATTAGGCATGGCAAAGGATGCTGATTTTAACAGTGAATTTTATATAGATATTGTAATTTGGCCGGAAGAACTCTTAACACAAGAAATATTCAGAATTATAACAGTTGCGAAGGCTCTTGATGTTGAAAACTTCTCAGGAGGGCGTGCAAGGCTATTAGAATACAAAATTGAAGATAATTCTGTTCTGGTCAATCAAGTCATAAAGAACTGTACGTTTCCAAAAGATACTTTAATTGTCGGAATTACCAGAGATGAGGAATTATTTATTCCAAATGGTGATACGATATTACACAAAGATGATAAAGTCATTTTCATGGGATTAGCGCATTCTCTTGATGCACTTGCGGGAAAGTTTTTTCATAAAAAAGATTTTGTTAAAAATATCACTATAATTGGTGGGGGAAATGTTGGACTAAAATTGGCAAAAAGCCTTGAAGGAATGAAGTTCAAAACAAAGATAATTGAAAAGGATGAAGAAAGATGCAACTATCTTTCTGAACAACTTACGGATACACTTGTAATAAGTGGTGATGGAACAGATTTGGAACTCCTCAATGAGGAAGACATTGCCGATTCTGATGTTGTTGTGAGTGTTACTAATAATGATGAAAAAAATTTGCTTTGTTCTCTCCTTGTTAAACAAATGGGTGTAAAACGTGTTATATCAAGAGTGTCAAAGACTACAAATGCGGAATTGTTTGAAAAAGTCGGAGTTGATATTTCAATTTCATCCCAAATGGCAGCATTAAATGAAATTAAAAGTAATTTATGTGGTTCTAATATAGGTATTCTTGCTACAGTTGAGCAAGGAAAAGGTGAGGTACTGACAATTTTGCTTTCAGATAAGTTTAAAAATGCAAAAATTATGGATTTGAAACTACCTGTAAAAGGGATTGTAGGTATTGTACAAAGACGTAACAGAATAATTATTCCTAATGGAACAACTCAAATTATGGGAGGAGATAATCTTATAATATTTACATTATGTGAGAACGCTTCTGTTATCAGGGATTATTTTAAGGTGGATTAATGAGGTTTTCATATTTAGCATATACTTTCTCGCTAGTAATGATGTATTTTAGTATTGTTTTATATATGCCGATTATTATTGCTTTGATATACGGTGAGTACAATGCTATATTGCCATTTGTGATAACGGGTACTTCCGTTTTAATTATTTCTACACTATTAAAAAACACCGTAAAAGGTGTCAAAGAAATAAAATCAATAAATGATATTAAAAAATCAGAAGGACTTTGCGTAGTTACTTTTTGTTGGATATTTGCAGGCTTGTTCGCTGCAATTCCATATTTATTTTTCGGATTTACACCAATTAACGCATTTTTTGAAGCTACATCAGGTATTACTGCAACTGGAGCCACAATTTTAACCCACTTCGATTATCCGAATGCTTTATTTTTCTGGCGCTCATTCACACAGTGGCTTGGTGGTATGGGAATTATTGTCCTTTTTATAGCAATACTTCCTCAATTTGCTATTGCAGGCAGGCAGCTTTTCTTTGCGGAAGCTCCCGGACCAACAGAAGACAAATTTACTCCAAGAATTAAAAATACTGCATCATCGCTGTGGAAAGTTTATTTTGGAATGACTATATTTTGTACATTATTATTAATTTTGAATGGAATGAATATCTTCGATTCAATTTGTCATTCATTTTCAGCTGTATCGGGTGGGGGATTTTCTCCTAACTCTACAAGTATAATCGAATATTCTAATACGATAATGTGGATAATATGCTTTTTTATGTTTTTTGCAGGTGCAAGTTACAATTTGCAATATAAAGTTTGGTCCAAGTTTAATCCGGTGCTTTTATTTAGGAATATTGAATTTAAAGCATATTTTGGGATATTTGTCATCCTAGGATTATTACTTTCATTGTCATTATTTGTACATTTAAATTACGATTTTTCTCAAAGTATTGTACATTCATTTTTTCAAGTTAGTTCTTTAATGTCGAGTACAGGTTTTTGTAGTATAGATTTTGCCGAATGGGATTATATGTCAAAAGCGATTCTATTTATAGCAATGCTTGCCGGAAGTTGTGCAAGTTCTGCCGGTGGCGGTATTAAGATTGTACGATGGATTCTAATTTTAAAAATAATGAAAACCGAGATGTCAAAGATTTTACATTCAAAAGCTGTTTTTAACATTAAGGTAGGTAAATATAGCGTTCCAAAGGATATTTTATACCAAACGCTTATGTTTGTATTTTTCTATATTGCCATAATTATTACATCTGGGCTAATTATTTCAGTTTTAGAAGAAAATACTCTTGTCGGAATAACCGGAACAATATGTACTGTTGGAAATATTGGACCCGGATTAGGACATATCATCGGCCCGCTTGGCAGTTATGACGTATTAAAAGATTCGTCAAAATTGATTCTGACAATGGATATGTATATTGGTCGTCTGGAATTAATTCCATTTTTAGTTCTTTTTCAGAAAGATTTGTGGCGGATAAAAAAATAATCTTATGTTAGAATTGTATATTATTATGGGAGTATTTTATGTCTAACAAAAAGACTTTAATTTTGATTGACGGTCACGCACTAGCATTCAGACAATATTATGCGCTTGAAAGAACAGGCCTGAAAAATTCCGATAATGAACCGACTTGGGCTGTATACGGATTTTTTAAAGCTATTTTTGATTTGCTTGATAAGATTAAACCGGATTTTATAGCAGTAGCATTCGATGTAGGCAGACAAACATTCAGAGTTGATAAATACGAAGATTATAAAGCAAACAGAGAAGCGATGCCCGATACTTTAAGATGCCAAATAGGGACTATTGTAGAAGGGTTACAAGCATTTGATATTCCAATATATACAAAAGAAGGATTTGAAGCGGATGATGTTATAGGAACGATATCCAGGATTGCTTCTGAAAGCGGAAATAATACACTCATTCTGACAGGTGATCAGGACAGTTTTCAGCTTATTGATAAAGAGGGAACTGTAAAGGTTCTGATTCCTTCTAAAGGCGAATTAATTGAATACGATTGGAATAAAGTATATGAAAAATTAGGTGTTTACCCAAATCAGGTAATTGATTATAAAGGTCTAAGGGGAGATACCTCTGATAATATTCCCGGTATTAGAGGAATTGGAGAAAAAACTGCACAAAAACTCTTGAACAGATATCCACACCTGGAAGATTTACTTGCGGATTGCGAAAATATACCAGAAAAAGCGATAAAAGAAAAAATTTGCACCCAAAAAGATATTGCCGTATTGTCCAAAGACTTGGCAACAATTATAAGGGATGTGGACATAAATTTTGATATAAGCAAAGCTTGTGTAACGCTTCCGAATATTGAAAAAGTTTCAAGTTTTCTGCGTAAAATGCAGTTTTATACATTTATTAAAAATATTGATAAAATTCTCTCCTCATTTAATGCTGATGAAATGCCGGAACCGGAAAATCTTACATTATTTGCACAAACATCAACTGCGGGTAGAGAAAATATTCAGCAAAACCTTTTTACACAAGCAATTAAAGATACGGTTGAAGACTCAAATGTCGAATACACTGTAGTTACTGATGACAATTTGAACAGTATTATCAATGAAATAACTAATTCTGATAAAATCAGCTACAGAATAGGGGTAAATGATGGTGAAATCACAGGAATTGCCATTTCAAACGGTAAAAACTACTATTTTCAAGGTAAATATTTAAACGACTTGAAGCAGGTATTTGAAAATTCGAAAATCGGCAAAATAGCCTATGATGCAAAGGCTGATTACCATGTGTTTTTGAATAACGGAATAAACTACAGCGGTTTAAAATACGATGTTTTACTCTCAAGTTATGTAAAAGATCCTAATAGGAAACATGCAATAGATGCACAGTCATTGGATTTTCTAAACCATATAACCTCTAACGGCAGTGCCGAAGAGATTTTATGTGATGAGGCCGAAACTATTCTGAAACTGCACGATTTCTGGTTAAAGAATCTGGATGAAAAAGAGCAAAAGCTTGTAAATGATATCGAAATCCCTTTAACAATAGTTCTCGCAAAAATGGAACACACCGGAGTAACCGTTGATACTGTATATCTAAAGGAATTGTCAGATTATATGACAGAAAAACTTGCAGAGCTTGAGGATATTATTTATCAGCTTGCAGGTGAACCATTTAATATTAATTCCCCAAAGCAAGTAGCTGAAATCTTATTTGATAAATTGGGCTTAAAAACAAAAAAGAAAAAGAAATCACGTTCAACCGGAGCAGAAGTTTTGGAAGAATTAGCTGAGGAATATGAAATTTGCGATTATATACTTCAACACAGAAAATTTTCTAAGCTTAAATCTACCTACACAGATTCTTTACCAGCACTTATTAATCCTATTGACGGACGAATCCATACAACTTATAATCAGGCATTAACTGTAACGGGAAGGCTATCATCTTCTAATCCGAATCTGCAAAATATTCCTATAAGAACAGAAGAAGGAAATAAAATAAGAGGTGCTTTCTGTGCAAAAGATAAAGAAAATTATGTTATACTTTCAGCAGATTATTCGCAGATTGAATTACGCTTAATGGCACATATATCAGGTGATAATAACCTTATAAATTCTTTTAAATCAGGGGAAGATATACACACGGAAACCGCTGCGAAGGTATTTGGCATTGATGTAAACGAAGTTACCAAAGATATGCGAAGAAAAGCAAAGGCCGTAAATTTTGGGATCGTATATGGGCAATCAAAGTATGGACTTGCTAAAGGTCTAGGAATAACCAATGATGAAGCAGAACAATTTATTGATAAATATTTTGAACACTACCCAAAAGTCAAAGATTATATGATTAAAGAAGCCGAATTTGTAATAGAAAATGGTTATGTTGAAACGATTTTTGGCAGAAAAAGATATTTATCATCAGAACTTGCAAGTCCAAATTTTCAAATAAGAGAATTCGCACGCAGGGCCGCAATAAATCAACCTTTACAAGGTACTGCCGCAGATATTATAAAAATGGCTATGCTAAAAGTGCAGAATGAAATTGAAAAACAAAATTTAAAAACAAAAATGATTATACAAGTTCACGACGAACTTGTATTTGAAGTACCTAAAGATGAAGTGGAACAAGTAAGAACATTGGTTCATGAATGCATGGAGCTGAACCAACCTTTTAAAGTTCCACTGGAAATTGACATAAATATAGGTTCGAGCTGGAAAGAAGGATAAGCCCATCAAAATACATTTGATTTAAGCTAAATATTTAGCTAAACCTTCACCCATTGAAAAACAGGAAGGTATTATTCTCAAAGCTGCCTGAGCTTTGAAATCAGCAGAAATACATCTTCCTATAATAAATAGGTTATCATAATCCGCTGACATAAGTGATTCTAAAGGTAGTTGATATTCCTGTTCGGTTTTTATTAACTCTGATTTGCCTTTTTTGTCCGAGTGTACATCAACTGGGTAATTTGAAATTAAAACAGGATTATTGAACGTTTTACCAGAAATTAAATCCTTATAAGTATAAACATATTTACCTCTAATTCGATTGGAAACTCTTACTCCAAGGCTGTTTGCTATAGATGAAATATGGGCATTTTTAAATCCGGGCAGGTATTTTTTACAGAACTCGGAAAGTCTTAAAATGCTCATTCTGCCTTGTTTATAGGCTTCAGAGCGGGATAAATCGTTGTTTATAATACGAGGGCAGTTAAACGCAACAGAGTCAGGCGTTCCTGCGACAGAAAAGAGCTGAAAATAGTTAGAGTCCTCTTCTGTAATACACCCATCTGCTATAGCCTGCTCAAATAAAGGTTTTAACGCCCATTTTGTACTATCCCATGTATAGGCTGTAGAGAGGTATGTATAACCACCTACAGTACAGGAAGTTGTAACATCTCTGTCTGTATCATAAGCCATAAGCCATTTGGAAAATTCACAAACATTTACCCCTGACATTATAAATCTTAAACTAATTGGCTGTGAATTATCTTCAAATTTTTCTAAAATTTCACAATTTAATTTATTGCAAAAATTTCCGTCACCGGTTCCATCTACATAATATTTCGATACGATATATAGTAATAACTTATTATTAAAGGCATTTGCGTTATCATTATATAACGTATCGACACATATTGATAATATTTTGTTGTTCTCATGTTTAATATCAGTAACATGAGATTCAAACAAGACCTCCACACCGGCTTCTTCTATCAGCATATCAAGCGCAATTTTTGTTAATTCCGGATTAAACCAACCTTTATTACCGTCTGAATAAGTAATTGCCCCCCCTAAATTTATTAACTTCTCATATAAAGCATTGAAAAAATCATTATTAATCGAGTTTTTTGACGTTTTCATCGCCGGAATAACTAAAGAGCCGGTGATTGAGCCGCCAAGGTAGCTGTTTTGCTCTATAATTAATGTTTTCAAGCCCAATTTACCACAGTTCCAAGCACAGCTAACTCCTGCTGTACCGCCGCCTATTATAACTACGTCATAATTATTATTCATCATCATTGTCCTCTTTTTTTGAAAGTCTGGAACGCATATATTGAGTCGATGTTGGCAAATCACTCGTTTTAAAATCATATTCTCTATGTGATAAAATATAATCTCTTGAAGCGCATAACCCCGGATCATGATAAGGAATGCCCGCCTTAGTGTTACACAAGCCTATTTCGTAGTTCGAAAGGGGTTCTTCAATTAAATTTTTTGCTTTTACTGCAATAGTACCAATACTCTTATTGGTTTTATTATCAACAATTTTCCCTAAATAAAAATTATTTTCTAATAAAGTATTTCTTACAAGTGCAGAAGTTGAATATGTAATTAGTACTCCTCGCGGTGATAATCTTTTGTATAATTCAGCAATAAACTCTACAGACCAAAGTTCAGGGGCTTTTGAACATGTAAAGGCATCTAGAAATATTACATCATACTGCTTATTAATAGTTAAAATTGACTTGCGAGCATCATTTACATAAAAACGCAGCTTTATAAGACTCTCAATGGCCTTAAAATTAACTTTTTTATATCGAATCGCAAAATATCTATAATATATATTATGTAAGAATGCGAATATATTAAACTTTTGTAATAAATTATACTTAAAGCTTTGCATAAATTTTGCATATTTAATCATAGACTTGTCAAAAAATTTGCGATGTTCTCTTTTCCGAAGCTTAGATTTGAGTTCTTTTGTTATGTATTCATCTTTATATTTTTCTAAAAGTGCGTTTATAATTATATAATTTGTGTATTTATGAATCTTGTAATTGCTATTTAGCAAATCATAATCATTGTTGTATTTTAAATCCAATATTTCAGTTATTTTTTTGGGATTTCTAAGTGCAATTTTTAAGGTAAATTTTGAAAGTTTTTTTCTAACTGTCCAATATAAATCAAAGCAATCAAAAATTTTCGGAACAATTTTTGTAAAAATTTCTTGAGGGGTTAAAACAGTTTTTAAAAAAGGAGATATTTTAACAAGTTCATCATCAATCTCCAGACAATCAATATAAATCTTAGATATATATTCTTCTTGTTTCGTATCGGTAGGTAATAATAACTTTGTTTCATTATCACAAATATTATTACTATCTATCGTGTCGATAGTTTTGTTAAGATTGTTCTTTTGATTATCATTTTTTATTTTTTTATTTTTAAAAAAATGTTTATCAAAAAATTTTTTATTTAAATATTTTTCATCATTTTTTATAATATAACTTATTAGGGCTTTTGTATTATATCCAACTCCGTAGCAAACATCCAATACATTTATATCTTCTTGTTTATTAAGACGCTTTGAGATACCTGCTGGAAGAATGAACTTCTCCCAAGCCTCAGTTAAAGCGCCAAACTTTGAGTGATAGACATCTTCATTGGTATATGAATAAAGCCCGATTGAACCGTCTTGTGTATAGTAGAACTCATAATCCTTCATATTAAGATTATAACTGGATTTAAGCCATCTTGCAAAACTGTTTCAAAATGTAAATTAAAAAGAATAAATACACGGTAAACCAAAATATTTACCGTGTATTTATTCTCCCGGAGATGGATTCGAACCACCGTTGGAAGAGCCAGAATCTTCAGTCCTGCCGCTAGACGATCCGGGATTATGTAATGATTCTAACATCAAAAAAACAGAGAGTAAAGCAATATGTTTAAGGAATATTTAAAAATTTATGCATTTGTGGGATTAAACGGACTTTTTTATACTGTTTCAAAAACTTATTCATTACTAAATCCGAAGTTTTTATATTTACTGACATTTGGTTAACGGTGCTTTTAGGTTGTAAAATTATTTCAACACCATATTTTGCACATATTTTAACAGTTTCTCTTATCTCTTCATCAGTAATATTTTCATCAAAAACTACCTTCGCAAAAATCATTTTATGAGCAGCTTTTGATATAAAATTGTCATGTTCATTCCAGTATGCAATTTCATGAGTTGCACTCGGAAGTTTTATATCAGCAGATACATAATCAACATAATCAATAATTTCGCCCAGTTCACCAACCAAAGTCGCATTTGTTTCAAGATAAACAGGTAATGGACAAAGAGGCAAAAACTCCTTCAAAAACCCTGCATGTAAAAGCGGTTCGCCTCCTGTAAGAGAAATTGAGTGACATTCTAAATTTTTTTTCACTTCATTCAACAATTCATCAACAGTATAAATACGGCTATCCTTTGAATCATAATTCGTGTCACAATATTCACACATAAGATTACAGCCACAAAATCTTACAAAGAGTTGTTTTACACCAATATAAGGACCTTCACCTTGTATTGATGTAAATATTTCTTTAATTTTAGCTCTATCTGCCATAAACGTTATCTCTTATATTTTTGGAAGCAACATCCGCTAATTTTTTGTATAAATTAACTTCTTCATTTGTGAGATTCTTCGGAATTTTAATTTCCAATATTATTATCATATCACCAATTTTATCATTTTGCACTATACCGCATCCCGATAATCGAATTTTTTGTCCGTTTTGTGTATTAGGAGCAATTTTTACTGAAAAATTTCCTCCTATTGAATTAATTTCAATAATTCCGCCAAGTACAGCTTCATAAGGTGTAATTGGAACTTTTTTTATTACATTTAAACCTTCAAGTTGGCAATCATTTTCTTCTTTTATGCGAACTGTAACGTATAAATCTCCGTTTTGACCTCCGTGCTGCCCTATGCCGCCTTCCCCATGTAATCTTATTTTAGAACAATCTTTAATACCGGCTGGTATTTTTATTGAAAATTTCTTGTGGCTGGTATTTTCGCCTTTTCCGTTACAACATTTGCACAAACCGCCATTTACGAATTTTCTGCCTTCGCATTTAGGACATAATGAGGTTTGAAGTATATTAATAACTTTTTCAGTACCTGTAATAGCTTCTTGTATAGATATTTCAACTTCTGTGTAAATATTATCACCATTGATTGGTGTTGCTTTCTTTTCAGATTTATTATTCTTATTATTTATAAATTCATTCCAATCAAAATTGAATTTTTTTTGAGGATTTGAACTTGATGTTTTAGTAATATGTTCTGATTTACTGTTATAATTACGAGTTTCTTCTGCTTTTGAACCTGATTTTGCATAATTATAAAAAGTTCTCATTCTATCATATTCGGACTTTTTTACTTTATTTGAAAGTACGCTGTATGCTTCATTAAGTTTCTTAAATTTACTAAGAACTTCAGCGCTGTTACCTGCAATATCAGGATGCCATTTACGTGCCAATTTCCTGTATGCAAATTTTATTTGTTCGGTAGAATCAGACTCATTAACACCAAGAATTTTATAATAATCTTTGTCCATACCAGATATTTAATTATATTGATTTAAAAGTCAAGTAATTATGTGGAGTAGTTAATAATAATTCACATTAACAATACCATGTGATAAAATTAATGCTATGAATGAATTTAAATTAATGAATTTGTCAGAATCGGATATAGAAAAAGAACTCGAAAGAATCGGATTTGATTTTTCATACAAAAAAGAAGCCTCAAATAAATTTATTTATAAAAATATAAAGATTTTTGATTTAACTTCTACGCAAATAAATATACTCAAGCAGACAGCACTCTCTGTAGGCGCAGATTGTGCATCTCACAGAGATGTAATTACAGGTAGTATAGAAAAATCTAATGCGATTTTAGGAGGAAGTTACTCTCAAATAAAAAAAATTGCAGAGAAACTTAAATCTCAGCCGTTTTCACTAAAATCGTTAGCAGTCTATTTGCTCAATGAATTAGAGCAAATAGAGACTAGGACAAAGCTGGTGGGAATTTTAAATATTACACCGGATTCATTTTCAGACGGAGGTATGTATATTGAACCTAATAATGCCATTGAACATGCTTATAAACTGATTGAAGATGGAGCTGACATTATAGATATTGGCGCAGAAAGCACTCGGCCATTCTCTAAAGGAGTAGAACCAAAGGAACAAATTAGGCGATTAAAACCAATATTAGATAATCTTAAAAGTATAAAAATACCGTTAAGCGTGGATACCAGAAGTTCAGAAGTGGCTGATTATGCGCTAAATAATGGTGCTTCAATTATTAATGACGTATCTGGATTTGATTATGATTCAAGAATGATAAATGTAATTTCAAAATATAATGCAAAAGTTATAATACAACATTCAAATGGAACCCCGGAAAATATGCAAATTAACCCTATTTATAAAAATGTTGTAGAAGAAGTTTATTTAAGTTTGCATGAGAAAATTCAAACTGCAAAAAATCAAGGTATAAAAAATATAATTGCTGATATAGGAATAGGTTTTGGAAAAACTAAAGAAGATAATTTTAAGCTGTTAGAAAGAATTGATGATTTTAAATCATTAAAATTGCCAATTATGGTTGGACTATCACGAAAATCACTATTAGGGGTAATTGAAAATAACAATGATTTGAAAGATACATTGTCATTAGCGCTTTCATATCCTCTAATATTAAAAGGAGTGGATTATTTAAGAGTACATAATGTAAAATTGCATAAACAATTGCTCAACTTGACTATATAGAATTTCCCCTGATAGGCAATATTAATTTTGTCATTATAGTTTAGTATATTAGTATAACAATTAGGAATAGAACGATGAGTATAATAAAAGATTTTTGTTTAATGTCTTCTGTAATATTGATGTTGTTATATTATGTAAAATATTACCGATTAAAAAATGCTCTAATTGCACAGAAATCACATTTTATAAATACCTTAAGCCATGATTTTAGAGTAACATTAATAGCACAACTACGAGGTTTGGAACTTTTGCAAAATAATGTTTCTAATGAGGTTTTGCCTCTTGTTCGAGATATAAATAACAGTTGTATGTATTCTTTTGATTTGGTCACAACTCTTATTAAAATATATAAACTTGAATGCAATAAAAATTCATTAAATTACGAATATGTTAACCTATTTGATGTTAAAAATTCGATTTTGGATAAAATATCCGAATCAGCTAAATATAAAAATATAAAATTAGAAATTACGACTAATTGCAAAAATATATACGCAGACAGAAAAAATTTTACAAAAGCAATAGAGATTCTGGTATTAACTGCATTACAGTATTCAAATAAAGACTCTACAATAAAATTTATAATTAATTCATTTAAAAATAAATTTAAAATTCGCATAATCTACAATGGACATCCTATAACAGAAGAAGAATATAAAAGAATGTTTTCTTGTAATTCTTCATTTTCAACAGTCGGTCACGGTATACAGATGTACTTCTGCAGAAAAATTATAGAACTCCATAATGGGAAAATTATAGTTAACAGATATAAAAATTTGTTAAATTCATTTGATATTCTTTTACCAAAAATTGCATAATTTTACAAAATTTTACAATAATACTAGTAATCTGCTAAAATAATGTTAACATGTATATTAGGATAGATTAGGATACTGCTATTTATTAATTTTTGTAACAATATAGTCAAATTTTGATATTCAGCTGTTTTATATGGTGAGTAGGCAAAGGGTGGTAGTGTGAGCAAAGAAAAACAATTAATAAACCAAGAAAATATGTCAAAAAAGCCCCTTAGTAAAACGATAACTTCTCCTATCATTCAAGAGAAACTGGTTTCTAAGGTCAATGAGCTTACACTGAATTCGAGTACAAAAGAACCAAGATTAAGTATTCAAAATCCGATATCAGAAACAGAAAAAAATAATAATTTAAATTATAAAAATTATAAAGATGTAATTAATCGAATTGTGGAAATATCTAATACTAATGATATTGATGAATTTTATAAAAGTATATATTCTGTTATACTAAACAATGTTGATTCTACTTTCTTTGCAATCGGTTTATACAAAGAACAATCGAACTGTATAGACTTAAAACTCCAAGATAAACTTGAAAACATTTACTCAACTAAAATATTTTTAAGAGATACTACAAATCCTATTGTACAAGTTTTTCAAACACATCGGCCAGCGTATGTTGACAAACAGGACTACCTAAAACTTTTTTATTATAAAAACTGCTCAACTGCTATTTATCCTTTATTATCTGCAAATAAATGCATAGGCGTTTTTATAATTGAAGAGCCAAATGCTAAGCAAAATGCAACGTTATATTCTTTAATTTCCAAACATATAGCTTTAGTTACTCATAATTTACAGCTTCTTGAAATGAGTAAAGAATTTGTAAATACGGATAACTTAACTCTTTTATACAACCACCGTGGTTTTCAAGAAATATTATCAAAAGAAATTAAACGCTCAGAAACGAATAAACAACCATTATCCATTATAATGATGGATATAAACAACATTACTAAAATTAACCGTGAACAAGGGCATGCAAAAGGTGATGAAGTAATTAAGATTGTTGCAGAAAAAATAAGACAAAATGTTCGAGAAGGAGATATTGCAGGTAGATATGGCGGAGATGAACTTGCCATCATATTGCCGAAGACTACTTCTTCTCAAGCTAAATATGTCGCAGAATATTTAACTTATTCGCTTTCATGCTGTTTTATAGACGGAATCGGACCAATAAAAGTATCTGTCGGTGTTGCAACTTATCCGGATTGTTCAGAAGATAGGGAAAAATTATTAATTCTTGCTGAGCAAGCAATGTATATTTCTAAAGCAAAAGGGTATAAAGACGGAATGTCAGCCATAATAAGTTCTAAAGATTTCAATTTCTGGGACAATGTTGCATTGCAATCATATGCGGAAGTTGTTGCAAAACGTCATGCCCAACTTGGAGTTAATTTTGAAGATGAGTTAATTTCTCAATTCCATAATGAAAACAATCTCACTGAAACTAAAATATGGGAGATTGCGAAATCGCTTGCTGGCGCAATTGATGCTAAAGACCCATACACAAAAGGACATTCTACGTCTGTGTCAAAGTATTCAGAAGCTTTAGCAAGAGCAATAAATCTTCCGGAAAAAGAAATTAACAGAATTATGCTTGGTGCATTATTACATGATGTAGGGAAAATCGGTATACCGGAAAATGTACTAAAAAAAGAGGGACCTTTGTCTGATGATGAGTGGGCTATAATGAAACAACATCCGGTTATAGGTGTGGATAAAGTATTGCAACCGAATCCAAGCTTGAGAGACTTGATACCTATTGTCAGACACCACCATGAACGTATTGATGGCAAAGGATATCCTGATGGCCTTAACGGGAAAGATATTCCACTAGCTGCAAAGATTGTTGCTATAGCTGATACATATCATGCACTTGTAAGTGACAGGCCTTATAGGAAAGGACTGAATATAGAAAAAGCAATTAGCATACTTGAAGAAGGCGCAGGTACACAGTGGGATTCTGATTTAATAAGGACTTTTGTTCAAATTGCACCCTCGTTGGGCGTTTAATTATTGTACAGTTAATTAAGTTGAAATACATTCGAAAACATGAGATAATACTTATTACTTTATATAGGTGTTTATTTTGTTCCTACATTTTTTATAAAAAGGGAGAGTAAGCTCTATAGATTGCGAAGTATACCCGCCGATACAAAATCGCCAGCGGGAAACGGATACTCTAAGGCACTCACCCACCTGCTAGTCGGCAGGTAACAAAATCGCACTTATATAAAGTTTTTTTAATAGCAAGTCCTGCAGTTTTTATTGTATCAATGCCAATATTCTTATATTACTCCCTTAATACACAGCTTTATGATAACATTTTAAGGCAATTTTTTCAAACAAAAATACTTATATAATATAGATACGTATTTGGGGAATGTTGTGCTTAAATCAGTAAAAAATATCTTTTTAAAAAATGAGACTCCGAATTTAACTGCAAAAAGATTCGGTAATATACCGTTTAAAGGAAATTCTGATTACGAAAGGCAACCGGAGACAGATATTTACGAACCTTATACAAAATCAGTGGTAAAAATCGGCGGGATAATAACAACAGTTGTTTTAACGGCAGGGTTAACCCTAGGAATATTCTGTTTTGCTAAAGGTAAAACGGAAGGAATTACAAAGAAATTTAGTCAACGTATGAAAGACGGCTGGATAAAGATTTTTGGTAAAAGACATAAGAAAGTTAATCCGAATAAATCTTTAGAATATGCAAAGTTAACAAATGACGGAAAGGATACTAAAAAAATATCCGAAGAACTTGATTTGTATGAAATTTTTGCAGATATTCCCGGAGAAAGAATCAGTAATACAAAAATTGTACAAAAGACCACAGACGGTAAAACTATAAGAGAACTTAATACATCAAATCAAATTACCGTAGAATATATTGATAATTATGATTTATCCAGCAGTAAAAAAATTAACCGAATATATATAGGTCCTGACGGTAAAAAAGTTTGTTCGGTTCATAAATTTAACTCTGACGGTAAGAGAACAGAATGTTTAATTTATAATTCTGATGGAATTACAGTCAGCAGTGTTGAAAAATATAACCCTAATACAGGAGAATTGATAGAGGAATGTACTAATTAAATACTGTTTAAGCATTCCACTATTTTCTCTGTTGCATCATATTTTGCGAGATACGATGCGTTCTGTTTTAAGTAATTCATTTTTACTGGATTATTAATTATTGATATCAAAATTTCTCTTAATTTATTCGGCTCTAAATCCTTATCTTCAATATAAACACTTGCACCATTTTCGAGCATGTATTTTGCATTAATTCTCTGGTGATTAGCAGCGGCATAGGGATAAGGAACAAGGATTGAAGCACAGCCTGATGCACAGATTTCCGAAAGACTAAGAGATCCCGCCCTTGAGATAACAATATCAGAGGCTTTTAAAACTGATATCATATCATCAAAATATGGTTTTAGCAGTACCTTACCCTCTTGCTCCCAGGCGGGGTAAATGTATTTCAACTTTTCTACGGTTTCGTCATAATTCTTTTTCCCTGTTTGGAATATAATTTGCAAATCATAATCCTGAACAAATTCTTTTATTATTTCCACTGCTGCATTATTTATTGTCTTAGCACCCTGAGATCCACCCATTATTGTAAGTGTAAGTTTATTTTCCAATCCTAGTTTTAATAAAGCCTCTTCTTTAGAAAGAATCTTGAACTCTGCTCTTATTGGATTTCCTGTTATTATTGTTTTTTTATTAGGTATATATTTTTTTGCTTTTTCAAAAGCCAGCGAAACATATTTTGCTCTCTTTGACAGACGTCTTGTTACCAAACCCGGCATTGCGTCACAATCATGCATCATATATGGAGTTTTGGTAATTCTGCAAGCAAACAACATTGGTGCCGAAACATAGCCTCCTGTAGCAAAAATTGCTTTGGGCTTATATTTTTTTATATATTTAATTGAATATAAAATCGCCCGTATTAAACGAATTCCCCAATAAAAAAACTTTGGATTAAGTTTTCTTGGCATACCTGACACACCTACATGCAAGAATTTATATCCTTTTTCTTGCGCGAGACGAAATTCCATATTGCGTTTATTACCAACATAGTAAACTTTTGCGCCCTGTTCTTTCAGAGCATCAGCTACAGCCATTGCGGGGTAAATATGTCCGCCTGTTCCGCCACCTGTAACGAAATAGACACTATTAGATACTTCGGGCATTTACGTTATTCCTTATCCTTTTTATATTATCTTTTGATATGTTTAATAAAATCCCAACCATCCATAATGATACCATAACAGAAGAGCCACCGTAACTGATAAACGGCATGGGTACACCAGTCGCAGGAACAAATGAACTTGCGACCCACATATTTAAAAATCCTTGAAAACATATTGAAAAAGTTAAACCTAAGGCCAATAACTTGCCATATATATCTTGGCATTTTACGGCAATGATAAAACCTCTTTGCAAAACAGTCCAGAATAAGCATATTATTAGTAAACATCCAATAAATCCATGTTCTTCTCCAATAACTGCATAAATAAAATCCGTATGGGCTTCCGGAAGCCATGCCAATTTCTGCTTTGAACCGCCATAACCCAAACCGTAGAACCCGCCAGAAGCGAACGCAACCAGTGATTGTATAACATTATATCCTGCCCCTAACGGATCTGCTTCAGGATGCAACCAGGTTGAAATTCTTGAAGATTGATAACCTCTTAAACCTTTCATTAATAATAGAGGTATAAAACATGCTCCGCTCCATAATATTAGCTGGAATGAGCCTCCTGCGCATAAATAGATTGCAACAGATGTAGCCAAAAGCAGAATTAACATACTTAAATTCGGTTGAATAAATATTAGTCCAAGCATTATTATGATTGGCAAAAATGCGGTTATAATTTTATTGCTGTCAAATATATTTGTATTTCGGTAAAATACCCCGGCTAAGAGTAAAACTACTGCAGGTTTAGCAAATTCTGACGGCTGAAGACTTAGTGGACCTATATTAATCCAACGTTGGGCTCCATTCACTGTAACCCCTGCGAATTTAACAAGAATCAACATTCCTATAACAAATAGAGCAAACGGTAATGTATATGCCATTAATTTTTTATAATGGAAATTTGATAAAAATTTTAAACCAATAAAACCGGCAATTACACCAAGTACTTGTTGTATAACGAAACGAGCGGGATTTACCCCCATTTCAACACACTTTGGAGCACTTGCAGAAAATATTGCCATTAATCCAATTACAACAAGAAAAATAACAGCGATTAACAGCGGTCTGTCAGACTGCATATTTTGAGAACTTATATTATCATCTTTAAAATTTTTATTTTGATAAGACATACTGTTTAAATATATCTCCTCTATGTTCATAACTATTGAACATGTCAAAACTTGCACAAGCCGGTGACAATAAAACCACATCCGGTTTTAAACTTATAGCTTTATCAATGGCACTTTCCATTGTTGACTCTCTAATTATATTATCAAAACCATTTTTTTTCAGATTATCTTCAAATCTTTGGGTTGCTTCTCCAATTAATAGAACAGTATGAATATGTTTATTAATCGATTTGCACATTTCTGTTAAATCAGTATTTTTATCTCGTCCGCCAAGAATTAATGCAACATTTACGTTATTAAAAGAATCTATTGCCACTATTGATGCTTCGGGATTTGTGGCTTTTGAATCATTATAAAAAGTTATTCCATTTATTTCCCTTACTTTCTCCAATCGATGTTCAGGAGCTTTAAATGTAATAATTTTTTCTCTTATATCATTTGTATTCATTCCGCACAATTTTGCACATATAATCCCACACATTATATTTTGATAGTTATGATGTCCTACCAATGAACAATCATTCAAGTCTATTACTTTTTCCTCTTTTCCATCATTTTTATAATATATAAAATTATCCCTTATATAGCAACAATTTGAGGTTCTATCCGTATCAAAGAGAAAAACTTTCGAATCCGTACATTGCTGCGCAAATTCTAACAATCGGCTATCTTTAGCATTTAAAACAGCATATTTAGGCGCTTGTTTTCCCAGAAAAATTTTTGCTTTTGCATTAAAATAATTTTCCAATCCTCCATGCCAATCAATATGATCAGGGGTAAAATTCGTCCAAACAGAAATATAAGGTTTAAATGAATTAGTCATTTGCGCTTGATATGAACTTATTTCACACACTAAATAATCATATTTGTTCGATATTAATGATGTCGGAGGAACTCCTATATTTCCGCAATAAGGAGCCTTGAAATTTTTACTCAATATATGAGATACTAAGGCGGTTGTTGTTGTTTTCCCATTCGTTCCAGTTATAGCAATAAAAGGAACATTAGTATTTTTATATGCAAACTCAACTTCAGAAATTATCGGTATATTTTTTTTATTTAACATTTTAAAAATTTCTGATTTTGGGGGAATTCCCGGGCTTGTTATAGCAAACACAGCACCCTCTATAAATTTTTCAGAATGTCCGTTTATTTCAATTTTAACCCCTTTTGATTTCAGTTCATTCATTTTATCGATATAATCTAATTTCGGCTCTTTCCCTTCGGTTACAAATACATCATAGCCCTTATTTAACGCAAACTCTGCAGCCGAGATTCCGCTTTTAGATAAACCTAATATTAAAACTTTTTCTGACATTTCCGCCCCAACTATCAAATTTAAATGTATACCTATAACAAATAATACAACAAAACAGCTAACATGGAAAAAATACATGACACAACAGTAAATTCTATTACTATTCTGGATTCCGAATGTCCGCATAATTCAAAATGATGATGTATTGGCGACATTTTAAAAATTCGTTTTCCGGTTAATTTATAGCTTGCGACTTGGAGTATTACTGACAAAGTTTCTATTACAAACATTCCGCCAAATATAGCTAAAAGAAGTTCACAACGTCCAATGACGGCAAGTGTTCCTAACAGTCCACCCAAAGCGAGAGAACCTGTATCCCCCATAAACACTTGTGCTTTTGGTTTGTTATATTTAAGAAAACCTACTGAGGCTCCTATTACTGAAGCACAAATAATGGCTACAACATTATGCCCACCATGATATGCTAAAAATCCGCATGCTAAAAAAGCTGGTATTCCAACTGATATCGCCAATCCATCCAGACCATCAGTAAGATTATATGCATTTGACGCACCTGTAATTATAAAGACTGCTAAAATGGGATAAAATATACCCATATCAAAACTTCTTGAACCAAGGGTTATAACAGTACCATATGACTGCATTGCATAAACAGTCGGTATTAATGCAATAAGAACCTGCCTTAATAATTTGCCTCTCGGACTTAACCCTTTGTTTTCATGTCCTTTAATTTTTAGATAATCATCTTGAAATCCGGCTAACATCATAAATACAAGTGTTATCATAATTATCAAAGCTGATTTATCCATTTTTTCTGCCATTAATAGCGTAATTACGGATGAGAGTATAATTGCTGTTATAATAAACACTCCGCCAGTTGTGGGGGTACCAGCCTTTTTTGCGTGTGCTTCCGGCGCTAAATCCAGAATATATTGTCCGATAGTCTTTTTTTTCAAATAATCAATATAAGGAACACCTAAAAGTAAACATAAAACCATGCTTAATAGAAGTGCTACAGCTATCATTATCATAAATCACTCTCCTACATGGTTAAAATTTTATCTCAAATATAATTTACATTCAAATAAACCGAAGAGAACCTCATTACTGAGGTTCTCTTCTATTAAAACCAACTTACATCTATTTGCTTGGTGTGTATGGTCTGACTACGGTGACTGATCCGTCTACGTTCTTACGAACTCCTGTATCTATTTCATCGTCTAAGTCTGCCGCAAATGCTACCGGTGTATATACCTGCCCTGCATCGATTGCCTGTGATACCATATCTCTGTTTAGATTATTTAAGATCTTTATGTTGTCGTTATCACGAGGGTCAATCGTTGGCTTCGGTTGAGGCGGAGTCGGTGGTGTAGGAGGATCCGGAGGTGTTGGTGGATCCGGTGGTGTTGGCGGATCATCCGGTTTCGCAGGAGCCTTGATTCTTGTATTGTCTGCGGTTTGAGTTCCTACGTTGTATCCGTTCGGTTCTTCTTCCAACATACCGTATGTAATC
>JAEEGL015146430.1_pt1 | contig 25121 bp, 21 predicted proteins | sample 9134231 | NCBI WGS metagenome assembly JAEEGL01 (sample SAMN16246548, study PRJNA631951) | gut metagenome | biome: gut microbiome; feature: rumen; material: fiber-attached | host: Bos | place: Iran: Karaj | collected 2018-10 | reverse complement strand
ATCATCCAGCTGCTGATATCGAAGCTGATGTTAAGGAATACTGCGATGCTAAGATGGATGAAGTGTTAACACACTTCGATAGACATGAAAGAGAAGTTGCTGAAGAAGCTCTTGATAATGATGTTTATGAACACTTTGCTGAAAAGTATCCAGATGGAAAGAGAGATATTTACGAAACAATGTATGCCATGAAGAAGGCTAAGGTAAGAAAGAAGATTCTTGAAGATGGTGTAAGACCAGACGGAAGATCTTTAACAGAAATCAGACCAATTTGGTGTGAAACAGGTATTTTACCAAGAGTTCATGGTAGTGCAGTATTCACAAGAGGTCAAACTCAAGCTTTAACAACATGTACATTAGGAAGCATTTCTGAAGTTCAAAAGTTAGAAGGTCTTGATGAAGATCAATGCAAGAGATATATGCATCAATATAACATGCCAGGATATACAACTGGTGAAGCTAAGCCTTTAAAGAGCCCAGGTAGAAGAGAAATCGGACATGGTGCTTTAGCAGAAAGAGCTTTAGAGCCAGTTATCCCATCAGTAGAAGAATTCCCATATGCTATTAGAATGGTTTCAGATATCTTATCTTCAAACGGTTCTACATCAATGGCATCTACATGTGGTTCAACATTAGCATTAATGGATGCTGGTGTACCTATTAAGAAGCCAGTTGCTGGTGTTGCTATGGGTTTAATTTCTAACGAAGATAAGTCAAAGGTTGCTGTTATGACAGATATTCAAGGTCTAGAAGACTTCTTAGGCGATATGGACTTCAAGGTAACAGGTACTAAAGATGGTATCACAGCTATCCAAATGGATATTAAGATTAAGGGTATTAACGAAAAGATCTTACGTCAAGCTTTAGCTCAAGCTAGAGATGGTAGATTATTCATCTTAAATAAGATGTTAGAAACAATTCCAGAACCAAGAAAGGAATTATCTAAGTATGCTCCAAAGATCGTTTCATTCTCAATCAGCCCAGATAAGATTAAGGATGTTATCGGTTCAGGTGGTAAGACAATCAATAAGATTATTGAAGAAACAGGCGTTAAGGTTGATATCAACGACTTTGGTGATGTATTTGTATCTTCAACAGATATGGATATGATCAACAAGGCTAAGAAGACAATCGAACTTATCTGCAATGATCCAGAAGTTGGTGATGAATTAACAGGTAAGGTTGTTAGAATCATGAACTTTGGTGCATTCGTAGAAATCGCTCCAGGAAAGGATGCTATGATTCATATTTCTAAGTTAAAGAAAGAAAGAGTTGAAAAGGTTGAAGATGTTCTAAAGCTTGGTGATAACGTTAAGGTTAAGGTTATCGATATCAACGAAAAGGGTATCGGATTAAAGCTTCTTGAAGTTCTTTAATCTTCAGTAATTCAATATGAATTTATATGCTGATCAGTAATGGTCAGCATATTTTTTATCTAAAAATTGGATGAAATTTTAAATGGATAAAATGTGATAAATTTTAATATTCAATTTAGAATTTTGGATAAAAATATTGTTTAGAAATGATTTGGCTTATTATTTAATTTGAGAAAATATATTTCTGAAATAAATTTAATTTAAATTGATTTTCATAATAAAATAGGCTGTCTATTGAATTTTATAGCCTAATACTGGCTATGGTAAAAGTGCAGTTATTATTTTGAAAATAATGGATAAAACAGATAATTATCTATACTCTAATTCAAAATAGATATCAACTCAAAAACTCAATTTGCGTATATATTTTTAAAGTAGTATAATAATGTGCGTATGAAAACGATAATAAGAAAATTCGCAAGTGGATTAAGACTTGCTTACAATAAAAGAGAAAGTGTTAGAAGCGTTGGTATAGCTGTTATGTGTGGCGTTGGTTCACAAAATGAGACAGATGATACAAATGGTCTTTCACATTTTATAGAACATACATATTTTAAGGGCACTACAACTCGTAATGCTTTCCAAATTGTTAATGAAATAGAATCTATTGGTGCAACTATTAATGCTTATACTTCTAAGCAAAACACTTGTTATTACACTTTATCTGTTGACAGTGATATAGAGAAGTGTGCAGAGATTCTATCTGATATTATGTTTAATGCAATTTTTGATAAAGATGAGTTAGATAAAGAAAGAAAAGTTATTATTGAAGAAATTAATATGTCTGAAGATGATAACGAAGATCTATGCTTCGATATGCTTGGTGAGGCATATTATGGCAAGAATACAGCTCTTGGACGTACTATATTAGGTCCAAAAGAGAATGTAGAGAGATTCAATAGTGATGATGTTCGTAAATATTTAAGCGAAAACTATAATGCAAAAGATATTGTGATATCTATTGTTGGTAATATCTCGTTTGAAAAAGCTGTAGATATTATTGAAAGATATTTTGAAGGTAGATTCAATGTTATTGAGAATAGAGTGTGGAGAACATCTAGATTAGTAACAAAACCAACATATTTGTATAAATACAAAGATATCGAACAAGCTAATATTACTATAGGTATGAATGGCTGTTTTGATACAGATAAAAAGAAATATGCTAATTTAGTAGCTCATGAAATCTTTGGTGGTGGCATGAGTTCTAGATTCTTCCAAGAAGTAAGAGAGAAAAACGGCTTAGCATATAGCGTATATTCATATAATTCAGCATTTGCTAATAATGCGGTTACCGCTCTTTATATTGGAACAAATAAGAAAAGTGCAGAAAAAGCAGTAGCTTTGACAAAGAATTTAATTCAATCAATAAGAAATGAAGGGCTTTCTCAAGAAGAAGTGCAAAAAGGTATAAATTCCGTTCGTGGTCACTTCGTTCTTGGACAAGAAAGCACATCAGCTATGATGAGAATGGTAGGTTCTACAGCACTTAACGTGGATAATGAATTTGATTTAGATGAATCAATCGATATGATAAACTCTCTAACAAGGGATGATGTATATCAAGCTTTCTTAAATGCATTCGATACATCAACTGCTTCTATTGCGTACGTTGGACGCGAAATAAAAACAGATTTGTTAGAAGTGTTTAATTCGTAGTAAAATAGAGAATAGGGATTAGGGTTAATGAAAAAGAATTCTTTTAAACTGAGACTTAGAAAAAATAGAACATCTTCATTAAGCATGATTATCATGTTGTACGTTACTATCATTTTCTTGGGTAGTTTATTGTTATCCCTTCCTATTTCTTCAGCAAATAAACAATGGTCTAATTATACAGATGCATTATTTACAGCAACTTCGGCAACCTGCGTAACAGGTTTGGTTACTGTAGATACATTTATGCAGTGGTCTATGTTTGGACAAATTGTAATTCTATTTTTAATAGAAACTGGCGGTATTGGTTTGATGACCGCTATTGCGATGTTAACAAGATCATTCGGTTTCCGTTTAAGATTTAAAGATAGAAAATTCTTAATGGAATCCGTAGGATTTAAAGATAAATCAGGTTTTAAACATGTAGTATTAACAATTTTAATTGGTTCTGCGATATTTGAAACTTTAGGCGCAGCAATACTTTGTATTAGATTTATTCCTGATTTTGGTGTCTCAAGAGGTATTTATTTCTCAATATTCCACTCAATATCTGCGTTCTGTAATGCAGGCTTTGACTTGATGGGGTATTATGGTACAGAATATGCTTCATTTACAATGTACGCTCATGATCCACTTGTTCTAATAACACTTTCAGTGTTAATCTTTACTGGTGGTCTAGGATTTATTGTATGGGATGATTTCGTAAATTCGAGATTTAAATTCAAAGATATGAGATTACATACACAGATTATGTTGATGGGTTCAGTAACATTAATCATAATGTCAATGTTCTTCTTATATTTATTAGAATTTGATAATGCTTTAGCAGATGAATCATTTGGTAATAAGTTATTATCTGTATTTTTCCAAGCAATTACTGCAAGAACTGCTGGTTTTAATGCGATAGATATGGCTAAATTAAATGAAAGCTCATTAATTTATACAATCTTCATGATGTTTATCGGTGCAGGTCCAGGATCTACAGCAGGCGGTATTAAGGTTACAACATTTATTATCGTTGCATTAGGTACTATTTCTTTAGTATCAAGAAATGGTGAAATTACATTGAATCAAAAGAAGATAACAAGAGAAACTTTAAACCAAGCTTTGGCTATCGTCGTTGCCTTCTTTATTATTATTTTCATATTTACAACAACCATTCTATGGTTGGAACCAGAAAAAGAGATGGTTGATGTTATGTTTGAGGTAGTATCTGCTGTAGGTACAGTAGGTATGACAAGCGGACTTGTTACAGCATCATTTGGTTTAGTTTCTAAATTACTTTTAATTTTATTAATGTTCATTGGCCGTGTAGGTATTTTAACAATAGTTTTATCTGTTACAGCTGGCACAAAGAATAAAGCTAATGAAACCGTTATTCTTCCTGAAGAAAATATAATGGTAGGTTAAAAACAATCCTTAAATTCTTTAATATATAATATTTTATTTTAAATTATCGTGTGTTATAATTTAAATGTGAGATTTTAAGGAGATTTCTATGTCTAATAAAGATGAGAGCCAACTTGATAGGATTTTTAAGGGATTAATATTCATCGGAATTTTCGGACTTCTTGATTTAATTATCTTAAGAATTAATGGTAATAGTATCTTTGGATATGCGGGAAATGCTGTAAGAGGCATTCTAGTTGGCGCATTAGGATATGCAATTTATGGCTATTGTTTTGCCGGTACTGTTATGGGCATCTTTATTACTCTTGGAATGAAGCCAAAGGTTTCGTTTAAGATTATCCTTAATTATCTTTTAATTCTATTTGTAGTCATTTGTATTGCACATCTAGTTACTTTTAAAGATTATTCAACACTTTCATTTGATGATTATATTATGCAAGCATTTAATGGCCAAGATTCTTTAGGTGGCGCTGCCTTTTCTTGGTTTTTATATCCACTTGCAAAACTATATGTATTCTCTCTTGTAATCTTATCTTTGATTTTGTTAGGTCTAATTGCTCTTGCTGTTATCAATCAATTAGATTTTGATATAGGTATTAAATTTAGAGATAGAACAAAACATGTTGGTAGTGTAAATAATGCTCAATATTATGATATTAGCCCATCTGATGATGTAAATGAAGATATTCCTCAACCAAGTTATGGACCTCAATTATATAACGGAGATATCAATGGTAAATTATTCTCATCTTCGAAATTAAAAACTTCTAGAAGAAATGAAGAATTTGAAATTACTCCAATTGATGAAGTTAATCCTAGCGGAATTATGATGGGAGGTATGAGCGACGAGGATAAGGAAGATATTATTAACAGTATTCCATATTCTTCAGATTCTGATGAATCAGAAATTAAACTTGCAAAGCAAAGAATGCAAGAATTTGCTAATGCGGACAAGATTATCCCAATTAATCCGATAGAAGAGCATGTTGAACCAAGTAGAAATGATGGATTAAGTCCAGATGGTATTATTCCATTTAAGCCAACGGCAGAAGATGCTTCGTTCTATAACTCAAATAGAAAGAAGACGCTAGATGATAATGCTGCTCAAGGAATTAATCATGAGTTTATGGAAGATTATATTCCTCATGCAAATCCAGCATTTGATCAAACAGATACATATAAAGCACCAACTTTTGAAACTCCTAAAAAAGAAGAAGTTGATCCTTTTGATGCAATTATTAATACAATTTCAACAGAAGAGGTTAAGCCTGTTGAAACAGCACCTCATTTTGAGCCACATTATGAAGCTCCAAAGATTGAAGAAAATGGTGAAGTTGTTGAAGATCAAAGCGAATATTTAAAACCAAAGAATAATGATATGCTTTCATTCTTACAACAAAAGAACGAGGAAAAGAAGCAAGATTCGTTTAAAGATCTTGGTATTTCTAATTACGGCACAGAGAAAAAGGAAGAAAAGCCTATTATTAAGCCTAGTCAACCAATTAAGCCGGTTGAGCCTCCGAAGCCTGTAGAACCACCAAAACCAAAGAGAATCTATAAGAAATATGATGCTCCTAATGTTGTGAACTTAAAAGATACTCCAATGAAAGAGTTAGATAGAGCAGATATGGAAGCAAGAGCTGAAAAGCTAAAAGAAGTTCTTGCAGCATTCAATGTAGATATTGAGATTGTAGAAATTATCATGGGACCTACATTCTCTAGAATTGTATTCAAGAAGGATATTAAGACTCCAATTAAGAATATTACATCAAGATATGACGATATTAAGTTAAATATGGCTGTAACAAGCATGAGATTGCTTGCTCCAATTCCAGGTACTCCATATCTAGGTGTCGAAGTTCCTAACAAAGTTAGAAATATGGTTCCATTTAAGAACGTATATCTATCTAGCGATTATCAAAAGGCTATTAAGAAGGAAACTGGCCTTGTATTTGCGTTTGGTCAAGATATTACAGGCTATAATTATTCATTCGATTTAACAACAGCTCCACATATGTTAATTGCTGGTGCTACTCGTTCTGGTAAGTCTGTTGCTATTAACGTAATGTTAGCAAGCTTATTATGTAGATATTCTCCAGAAGATTTAAGATTAATTCTATTTGATCCAAAACAAGTAGAATTTGCTCCATATGCTGGAATTCCTCATTTATTAATCCCTGAGATTTTAAACGAGCCTGCGAAAGCAATGAATGCTATGAATTGGGCTATTAATGAAATGGAGAGAAGGTATGCTTTATTGACAAATAATAGCGTAAGAGATTTGGATTCATATAATAAACTTCCAGAAGTTATGGCAGATAAATCTCTTCATATTCCATATATTGTTATCGTTATTGATGAATTCGGTGAAATTGCAAATTCACAATATAAGAAAGACTTCGATAAATTGATTTCAAGACTTGCTGCAAAGGCAAGAGCTGCGGGTATTCATTTAGTACTTGCAACACAAAGACCTTCTGTAGATATTATTACAGGTACAATTAAGTCTAACTTGCCAACTCGTATTGCTCTAAAGTGTACAGCAACTCAAGATAGCATGACTATCTTAGGCGAAGGCGGTGCTGAAGAATTGCTAGGTTATGGTGACTTATTGTTTATGAATCCATATGAAGCTGAACTTCATAGAGTTCAAGGTGCATATCTTGCTACAGAAGACTTAATTGAAATGATTGAATATATTAAGGCCCATAATGATAAATTCTTTGATGAAGATGCAGAGAAGATGATTATGGCTGATCCAAAACAAGATGAGCCAGAACAAATGGCAATGGAACTTGGTGATGTAGACAAACTAGACCCGGCCTATATTGATGCGTTAGAGGCTTGTGTTGCTGCTCAACAAGTATCTACATCGTTTGTTCAAAGAAAGATTGGGGTAGGCTATCCAAAAGCAGCTAAGATTTGTGACTGGATTATAGATAATGGATTTGCTAAGACTGAGGGAAATAAGAAAATAATGGTTATGACTCAAGCTGAGTTTGATGCTTGGAAAGCAGCTCAGGACGGGGATAACCAAGAATAAATTAGATAAAAGGTTGCAAAGGTTATAAGTATGAATTTACCTACAAAGATTACGGTAGTAAGATTAGTTATGATTCCTCTTATTATTGCCGCATTTTGTTTAGAGGAAACAATTTGGTGGATGTTCATTGTATCAGCAGGATTATTCTTTGTTGCTTCAATAACAGACTTTTTAGATGGTTATATTGCAAGAAAATATAACATGGTAACTACAATGGGAAAATTCCTAGATCCTATTGCAGATAAGATTTTAACAATTACAGCTTTAATTATAGGTATTGCTTCAAATCACTATAGATTAGGAATTCCATATTATATGGAAGTTTGTTCAATTGTTATTATTGCGAGAGAATTTATCATAAGTCTATTTAGACAAATCGCAGCTTCTAAGAAAGTTATTCTGGCTGCTGATATGTCAGGAAAATGGAAGACTACATTTGGAATGATTGGTTTAAATGCTTTATTATTCATTCCGTTTAGAGAAACAATGGTAGGCCATGAAGCTGCTTGCTGGATTTATGGTGAAATCATGTGGTGGTTCGCAATTGTATTCATCTCAGGTTGTACAATTTTGACTGTTTATTCAGGATGGAATTATATTTGGAAGAATAAACAAGTATTTAAAGAGAAGAAAGTTAAAGTTGATTTAATGATCGAAAGAAATGTAGATATTAAGGATGAAAAGATCTTTGATACTATGAGAAAGTGTATCCAAGAAAATAGAATTGATGTTCCATTTATTCAAAAATGCCAAGATGATTATACATATGCTAGAGCTCTAGAAATCGCTTTATGGTATGAAATTATGGGTTTAACTAAAGGCGAATCTTATCTAAAGAGAACAATGGATATAACTTTAAAAGATGTAGATAAACTTGAAAAGTATTATTTAGCTAGAAAAGAAAAAGAAGCTAAAGAAGCGTTAGCAAAAGATAGCGCTGAAGCAAAGGAAGAATAATATATGAAAATTGGTGTAGTATCCCTAGGATGCGATAAAAACAGAATAGATACAGAAAACATGATGGCATATCTTCAAGAAGATGGCTTTGAATTAACAGCGGAAGTTGAAGATGCCGATATTGTTATTGTAAATACTTGTGGGTTTATTGAGAGTGCTAAACAAGAATCAATCGATACTATTTTTGAAATGGCAAGTCTAAAGAAGGATGGTAAGTGTAAATATCTTATCGTTACAGGATGTCTATCTCAAAGATATATGGAAGAAATGTTTAACGAAATGCCTGAGGTTAATTTGTTCTTAGGTACAGCAAACTATAAGAATCTTCCTCAATTGATTAAAGATATGGTAGCTACAGGTAAGAGAAACTACTATAAGAACGACATTAATACTAGAGATTTCACAAGGAAGAGAGTTTTGACAACCCCACAACATTTCGCATATTTGAAGATTGCAGAAGGATGTAGTAATCATTGCACATATTGTGCAATTCCTCAAATCAGAGGTAAATATACATCTAGAGATATCGATGATGTTGTAGAAGAAGCTAAGGAACTTGTAGATAATTATGGCATTAAAGAATTGATACTTGTAGCACAAGATGTCTCAATTTTCGGACAAGACAAAGCGAACAAGTGTTTACTTATTGACTTATTAGATAGATTAAGTAAAATAAATGTTGAGTGGATAAGATTATTGTACTTATATCCGGAAAACATCTCAGATGAACTTCTAGATTATATGGCAAACAATGATAAGATTTGTAAGTATCTTGATATACCACTTCAACATAGATCAAGTAGTGTGTTAAAGAGAATGAATCGTCATATAAACAAAGAGTATATCGATGATTTGTTCAACAGAATAGAGAAACATAACTGTTTTACTGTAAGATCGACATTTATTGTTGGATTCCCGGGAGAAACAGAGGAAGATTACAATGAACTAAAAGAGTTCATTAAATCCGGAAAAATCGACAGATGTGGTTTCTTTACTTATTCAAAAGAAGAAGGAACAGCGGCTGCAAGATTAAAAGAACAGTTACCAGAAGATATTAAACTTCAAAGACAAGCTGAACTATATGATATTCAACAAAAGGTTATGGTTAAGAGAATGAAAAAGAGACTAGGACAAGTTGTTGATGTTATATATGAAGGAATTGATTACGATAGACAAATGTTCTATGGAAGAAGTAAATCAGATGCTCCAGAGATAGATACGAAGGTTTATTTCACAGCAGATGATTTAGTAGATGTAGGAAGTATTTATAAAGTCGAATTAGTCAAGATGGACGGCTTAGATTATATAGGTAAGGTTAGAGGCTAAAGATGAAATTAGAAGAGTGTAAAGACTATTGCGTTTTAAAAGCATTTGACGTATCAGAATCTGATATTGAAAATTGTAAGTCATTAGTAGATACTGAAGATGTTTTCATCGATGTATCAGAAAAGTATAAGGATGTAACAATCATTCTTATAAATAAGAATGCCTCAGAGATTAAATTCAATGAAATTCTTAATAATGTAGTAAATTGTATTAAGGATGAATTGTATGCAGATTACGAGACTTCTTTAGAAGAACAAATAGTTAAAAAAGCAACTGATAAAAATATTAAAGTTGGTACTGCTGAGTCTATAACAGGCGGAATGGTAGCATCTTCAATTGTTAATATTCCAGGAAGCAGCCACGTATTATATGAAGGCTTTGTTACTTATGCTACTGCAGCAAAAGTTAGAAGATTACATGTAAAACAAAACACTTTAGATAATTATGGTCCTATTAGTATGCAAACTTGTGAAGAAATGCTTCAAGGTGTTCTTGCTAATAAAGATATAACACTAGCTGTTGCTACAACAGGTTGTGCTGGTCCAGATTCTGATGAATTTGATACTCCAGTAGGTGTTGCTTATATCGGTGTTGCTTCAAATACAGAACATGAAGTTAAGAAAGTAGAACTAGATGGTAATAGAGACACAATTAGAAAAACGGTTAATAATATAGCATTATTTATGTTATTGAAATATATTGAAAAATACGATTAAGAGGTAAAAAATGGCAAAGAAAGAAGAAGTAGTTACAGAAAAGAGTGCAATGATCGATGAAGCTATTGCTAAAATCGAAAAGGGCTACGGAAAGGGAACTATTGTTAGATTAGGAGAGAAAAAGGTACAACAAATGGATGTTATTCCATCTCAATGTTTACCATTAGATATAGCGCTAGGAGTAGGAGGATGGCCAAAGGGTAGAATTATAGAAATCTATGGACCTGAATCTTCAGGTAAAACTACTCTTGCATTGCATGCAATTGCATCATGCCAAAAACAAGGTGGTACAGTTGTGTTTATTGATGCAGAACATGCTCTTGATGCTGTTTATGCCAAAAATTTAGGTGTAGATATTGATAATCTATACGTTATACAGCCAGATAGCGGCGAACAAGCCTTAGATAACTTAGATACATTAGTTAGATCAAACTCAGTAGATTTGATTGTTGTAGACTCTGTAGCGGCTTTAACACCAAAAGCTGAAATTGAAGGTGAAGTTGGGCAATCTGTTATTGGTCTTCAAGCAAGATTAATGAGCCAAGGTTTAAGAAGAGTTACAAGTGTAATATCTAAAGCTAACACTTGTGTTATCTTTATCAACCAATTAAGAGAAAAGGTTGGCGTTATGTTCGGTAACCCTGAAACAACACCAGGTGGTAAGGCATTAAAATTCTATGCTTCTGTAAGAGTTGATGTTAGAAAGGGTGATGCTCTTAAGGATGGTGCTGAATTTGTAGGTAATAGAACAAGAGCAAAGATTGTTAAGAATAAGGTAGCTCCTCCATTTAAAACAGCAGAATTTGATATCATCTACGGAAAGGGTATTAGTCAAGAAGGAAGCATTGTAGATATGGCTATTTCTATGGGTATTATGCAAAAGAGTGGATCATGGATTAGCTATAATGATGAGAAGATTGCACAAGGCAGAGATAAAGCTGTTCAATATATCGCAGATAATCCAGAAGTAGCTCAAGAAATTGTAGCTAAGATTATGGAAAAAGTGGCCTTAGAATCTCAGGACTAATATTGACTTGAGCCTTATTATAATATAAAATAATAAGTGGGTGTTTGTAACGCCCACTTTATTTATATAAAATGAAACTTGACATGTGTATAGGAGGTAATAAATGGAAAGTAACGCAAGTTGCTTTAGTATTATCCTTAGCGCTGACGGTGGTGCTGTAACTGGAATTATATTAGCCGCTATTCTAGCATTATTGGCTGGTTTGGTAGCAGGTTATTTAATATATAGATACTATGCTCGTAAAAACGTTGGTAGCGTAAAAGAAGAATGTGATAAATTACGCTCTGAGGCTCAAAAAGAAGCCAAAGATTACCTAAGGGATGCTAAAGTTGAAGCAAAAGAAGAAAGTCAAAGACTTCGTTCAGAAGCAGATAGAGATATCAGTGCAAAAAGAGCAGAAGTCGCACGTAATGAACAACGTGTTAATCAAAGAGACGAACAATTAAACCGTAGAGAAGTTTCTCTAGATCACAAGAGTGATCTTCTAGATGAAAGAAAGATCGCCCTAGACGCAAGAGAAAGCAAAATAGAAGCCTTAGAATTAGAAATTAAGGATGCTCACGGCAAGATGCTTGCAGAACTCGAAAGAGTTGCTAAATTGACTCAAGAAGAAGCTAAAGAGACACTTATGAACCAAATGCTAGAAGAAGCAAGGGTTGATGCTGCCGCTGAAGTTAAGGAAATTGAGCAAAAAGCAAAAGATGAGGCAAATAAAGAAGCGAGAAAAATTATTGGACTTGCGATTCAAAAGTGTGCGCCTGAGCATACTTCAGAATCAACTGTATCCACTGTAAATCTTCCAAACGAAGAAATGAAAGGTCGTTTGATTGGTCGTGTTGGTAGAAATATTAAATCCATTGAAAATGCAACTGGTGTCGATTTAATTATTGATGATACTCCAGATGCAGTAACAGTTTCAGGATTTGATCCAATGCGTAGAGAAATCGCTAAGATTACAATTGAAAGATTAGTTGCTGATGGTAGAATTCATCCAGCTAAGATTGAAGAAACAGTAGAAAAAGTAAAGAAAGAAATTGAAAGCCAAGTAAAAGAAGCTGGTGAAAATGCAGCTTTTGATGCTAATGTATATGGTCTACATCCAGAAATCGTTAAGATTTTAGGTAGATTAAAATACCGTACAAGTTTTGGTCAAAACGTTCTAGAACACTCCCTAGAAGTTAGTTATTTAGCCGGTGTTATGGCTGCTGAATTAGGTGCAGATGTTAAAATCGCTAAGAGAGCAGGTCTATTACACGATATCGGTAAGGCTGTTGACCATGAATTAGAAGGTACTCACGTACAAATCGGTGTAGATATCGCTAAGAAGTTTAAAGAATCTAGAGCAGTAGTTCATTGTATTGAAGCTCACCATGGAGATGTTGAACCAGAAACAGTTGAAGCAGTTCTTGTACAAGCTGCAGATGCTATTTCTTCTGCAAGACCTGGTGCTAGACGTGAATCAATTGAAAACTATGTAAAGAGACTTGAGAAACTAGAGGGTGTTGCTAATTCATTTGATGGTGTAGAGCAATCATTCGCAATCCAAGCTGGTAGAGAAATCAGAGTTATGGTTAAGCCAGATAAGGTTGATGATAAGGCTACAATATTCCTAGCAAAGGATATTGCTAAGAAGATTGAAAATGAATTAGATTATCCAGGCCAAATCAAAGTTAGCGTAATTAGAGAAGTTCGTCAAACTGAATATGCAAAATAATTGCATAATCTAAACAAAGAAAATTTAGACTATCAAGTAATTGGTAGTCTATTTTTTTTGCAAATTTTTATTAAAATTCAATATGGATAAAAACGATGATTTTATATTTTCATTTTTAGCTATAAATGGATTGTTTACTAAAAATGTCTGTTTTTTATACTATAGAAATAAATTGACTGATAATTTAGTATAATAAAGTAATTAGAAATAAATATTCTATAATAATTTTAAAATAACGTGATATTTATAATACTAGCACGTTTTATCTCTGAAATATAGATATGGAAATAGCCAATATATTTCTTGCATTGACAAATATGTAATGAGTACATAATTTTTGCAAATCATTAATAAAATGGTTAGATTTCTAATATTTACATCTGTTTATAATATATGTCATAATTGACATTGTATAAGGTATTATATATATTTATTTGTGATAAACATTTATCTTTTAAAAACATTTTCATAGGGAGAACTAAATAGGTACGAAGAAGCCGCATTACTATATGCGAGGTATTTGTATGGCTAAAAAACTTATTACTTATTCTGAGAAGAATGATGTTCTTTTCAAAAAGATTGTTGTCGATTATAAGAAGTTCGAACCGAGTACAACAATAATTGTTCCTGATACGCATAATGCAATAGTTATTAAAGATGGTATAGCATTAGATACTTTATCTAGTGGTAGATATAAGATTTTTGATAATAAATCGGGTATTTTTGCTAATTTGATAGATTCAGCTCAAACGATAGAAGTTATTTATGTTTCCAAAACCGCTAAATTAAATTTACTTTGGGGGACAAAAGATCAGTATGATATGAGAGATCCTGTAACTGGTACTTCAATTAAACTAGGAGCTTCTGGAGAACTAGAGATACAAGTTTGTAATCCAAGAAAAGCATATCTTGAGCTTATTGGAACAAATAACGATTTTGATTTAGACGATCTAAAAAATAGAATTCAAGGAAGATTGCTTGCGGAAGTTCAATATCAGATTGCCACTATAATGCAGCAAAAGAATCTATCTTATGATAGATTATGTGAAGTTTTATTGCCTGTTGGTAATGAAATTCTTCCTCATATTACAAAGATGTTTGAACATGATTATGGTTTAAAAATATTTTCATTCACAATTTCAAGAATAATTATATCTAGTGATGATATTGCAAAAATTAATAAAGCAAGATCAGAAAAAGCAAGTGCGATTATTCAGCAAGAATCAAGAGAATACGCAGAGCGTATGGATGATAAGAAGTTTGCTAGAGAAATGGATTTAAAACGCTTAGAAAGGGAAGACTACGATAAATATCTTGAAGTATGTAGAATTGTCGGATGGCCAACAGGGAAAAAGAATGATTCTACAAAAGAATGTCCAAATTGTGGCGTTAAAATCTCAGAAACTGCTAAATTCTGTCCGATATGCGGTACGGAAATACAAAAAGTTAAGGTGAAGTGTCCAAACTGTGGGAAATTGGTTACAAAAGATGATTTATTCTGTAAGAACTGTGGAGTTAAATTAAGAGGTTAGTTATGTGTTTTAAAAAGAAAATTGAAAAAGAAATTAACGCAAATTTTTATGAAGATAGAAAAAATATCTTACTTGCTTCGCAAGAAATGGACATTATTAAAGAACTAGATTCAGATTCAAAATACGAAAAAGAAATAGAAGTTATTCAAGATATGCTTTTGTATATTTCTCCAAGAAGTAATAAGCAGGTATGTCAAATTGACGATAAAATTCGAGATAAAATCGGGGAAATTCGGCTTGTTTTAAATAATAAAAAAGACCCTGACGAGGATATTGTTAAATCAATGTTTAAGGAAATTCGAATATTAATCAAAGAAAGAGAAGCAAAGGAGCTTAAATAGTATGTGTTTTAGAAGAAAACCATTAAAAACAGTTACAAAGAATGAAATAGTTGATGCTATTTGTATGCTAGAGCGAGAAGAAACATCTATAGAGAATAGAATTATGCAATTATCATCGGCTATAAAAGCGCTAATAGAAGAAGGGCAAAGCTTTTCAGATAAGCTTGAGAAAATCTTTATAGTTAAGAAAATTACGAATTTAAGTGAACAAAGAAGCCGTCAAATTAAACAGGGGCTTTATGTTTTATATAACATAAAGATGGCTAATAGATTAAAGGATGTTTTAGAAGATAAGCAACTGGTTAAGAATATTTCTTCATTAAAATTTTCATTATGTTTAGAAGATCAAAAAGAGCTGGCTTTGTTTTTTAATGATGCTTTAGATACAAAAACAAAACATGAGGATGTGTTAACGAATGCGGACGATACTTACGTTACAGTTAAATCTATGTTTGATGAAAATATGAAGATTTATGGAATAACTGATGTTGATGAAGATGAACTAATGGCATTATTTGAACTGAAAAATATGCCAGATAATGCAGATAGTGAGGATTCTAGGGAGATTAGGTAATGGAAGAATTAAGGTGTCCTATATGTGGAGGTCAACTAGAAATAGAGGATAGAAGCCTGGGAATATTTAAGTGTTTGAATTGTGGGAATAAAACAAAATTGGATATACATGAAATTCCAAAAAGTCAGCTTATTACGCAAAATAGTCAAGAAAACACCGAGATTTTAGTATCTACTACATCTACTAAGGAAGATGAAAATAAAAAAGAAAGACTTAATTATGTTTTTCAAAAATCTATAAACATTCTTGTTCTTACTGTTGGACTATTATTGTTGATTCTAAGTATTTATGTAGATTTTTCGAACTTTATTTCAAAAGGAAATATTCAATTGTTAGAAGCTATTGTTATTCTTTCTGTTGGTGTTGGAATAGGAATTATATCTATTGTTCTGTCCAAGATTAAAGCAAACACAAACCTAGGAATTATGGCTTTAGGAGTGTTTAAAATTGCTATCGTGATATTAATTGTATTTGGCGCTCTTTACGCGTTATATACGCGCAATTTATTTATATAATATTGACTATAACTCCTTTATTTTGCTACAATTATGCAGGTGTATTATTAGGGTTTTAATACATGTAAAGGACTATAAGAATTAATGATTACAAGTTTTTTTAGATATAATGGTTTTACTCCATTATCAATTCTAGTATTTTTTGCGTATGTTGTAGTTATTTTGGTAGCTATTGTTAGCCATGAATTAGCGCATGGTTATGTTGCGTACTGGAATGGTGATCCTACAGCAAAAATTAACGGTAGATTATCATTAAACCCATTTAAACATTTAACTCCTATAGGAACTCTAATGATGCTTCTTGTTGGTTTTGGATTTGCAAAGCCAGTTCCTATTGATTCTAGAAATTTTAGAGATTTTAAGAAGGGCATGATTACAACATCTTTAGCAGGTGTTACTGTTAACTTTATATTTGCGTTTATTGCTTCTATTGCTTTAGCAATACTTGTATATGCAGTCGGTGGAAAAACAACAGATAGCCAAGCAAAGGTGTATGCTTTTAATTTCTTCTATTATCTTTTCTATTTCTCAATGCAAGTAAATATTCTTCTTGCTATTTTTAATCTACTTCCACTTTATCCACTTGATGGCTTTAGAATAGTAGAGACTCTTGCTTTACCAGACAATAAATACGTTGTATTCATGTATAGATATGGTAATTTTGTTTTATTAGGTTTTATCGCATTATCTTATTTGATGTCTCAAATGGGATTTCCTACATTGTTTGGAATGGTAAACGATATATCTATTAAAGTATTTAATATTATTTGGGGCGGAATTTTAGGGGTAACGATTTAATGGCAGATAAGATTTTTGAGTATCATCCATCTGATGTCGTAAGTCTTAATATTGAGGACTTTAATGGTCCTATTGATACTCTGTATCAATTAATCGTTTCAAATGAAGAATATGGTGAAAAATACAGTATTTCAACATTCCCATTACATTTAGTGACAAATCAATTCGTTGTATATTTGTCTCAATTAGACAGAATTGATATGGATGTAGCTTCAGACTTTATCAAGATTGGTACTGTTTTATTAAAATTAAAAGCTGCTGCATTAGCTAGAGCTCAAACAGAAGAGATTGAGGAAGAGGAAGAAGATACTGACGAAAGCGAATTAAGAAGAAGATTAGAGATTTATAAGATTGTTCAAGACAATGTAATTAATCTAAAATCTAGAGAAAAAATATATAGAATTAATAGAAAACCTAAGTTTACTGATGCTGATGCAATTATCGTTATAGATAAATTTAATCTAGATGCATTGTTAGATGCCTTTGGTGTAGTTGCTATGCGTCAAGAAGAAAAGAAGATTGCAGATGGTATTAAATCTATTCCAAAAGATAGATATCCAGTCTCAGAAGAAGCTTTAAGAGTAACTAAGCTTGTTTATGAGAAAAAGAAGGTGGGTTTCTATTCATTATTTGAAGATCATCCGGACAAGAGTCAGGTTATATCGGCATTTCAGGCTATTTTGAGACTTGTATCAAAGCAAGTTTTATTAACTGAACAAGAAGAAGGAAAAGAGATTCAAATCGAATTTAACCCAGAATTTGACGTTGATGGTGTAAATTTGGAATTACTTGCTGCTGATGATCAAGAAGGTTTAAATAAAGAAGATAATAAAGAGGAAAATAAGTAATGGAAAACTTAGTACAAACAGTTGAAGCAATTTTATTCGCTGCTGGTGTGCCAATCAGTAGAAAAGAAATCATGGAAAAATTGCCAGATGATGTTTCTAGAAAGAATTTAAACGATGCTGTAGATAAGCTTGCGCAAAAATATAGCGGAGATAGCGGTATTTTATTACAACAATTTGAAGATAAGCTTCAATTCTGCTCAAATGATAAATATGGCGATATCGTTTCTGTTATTTTGCAACCAGTTAAAGAAAAAGAACTTACTAAGAGTTTGATGGAAGTTCTTTCTATTATTGCTTATTTCCAACCAATAAAGAAATCTACAATAGAGGAATATAGAGGCGGTGGCGATGCAGATTACGCGCTGTCAATGCTTCAAAAGGCCGATTTGATCTATGTTTCTGGTTATGCTCAAACTCCAGGGCGTCCAATGTTATATTCAACAACAGATGGATTCTTAAAGAAGTTCGACTTAAGAGATTTATCTGACTTGCCAGGTATTGAAGAAGTTAAACAAAGAATGATTGAACTTGGTAACTTCAATGCACAAAGAGAAGGTTTATATAGGGAAGACGGAATGGATCTAGGTGATGATATAGAAGAGAAGACTGATTATCAATTACAACAAGAAGCTGAATTTGAAGACGAATTCGGTGCATTTGATGATGAAGATCCAGAGTTCCTAAAGGATGATAATATCGAAGAGTATTCAGGCGATGATGATGAAGTTGGAGAGCTTGAAGATAAAGATGTTGATGAAGAATCTATCGAAGAAGACGATAGTGACGAGATGCCTTTCTAGAGTAATATAAATCAGACTATTTAAGTGGTTAGCGGAATTGCTGGCCACTTTTTTTTATTAATCAATATTTGAATATTTGTGAATATTGTGTATAAATATAAAACCGCCATTTTAAAATTTAATCGCAAAATTTTAGCTTAGATTGCGAATCAGTTCGGCTCGTATTGCTGATTGTTCATCTTTAAATTGTGAATTCAATGTGTAGAATTTAATTTTACAAGATTCTCCTGTGTTTTATAGTATATAGCCAATATGTTTCTTAAAGAATTTTAAATTAAGTCAATATTCATAATTATATTTGAAATATAGCCAAATAATGAGTATTTATAATGTAGAAAATATCTGGCTTATTTTGGTTTAATTTAAGATATATTATGAGAATCGGCATATCTTATAAATGATAGAAAGAAATATTATTATGAAAAGTAGGATAATTGCATGGTTTATGCATAAAAATAGACTTCTAAATTATCATCCACATCTTATTAGGAGTTCTTATTTAGTTGCTATTTTTCTTTTATTTCTTTAATATTAGTATCGAAAATAATTAATTGAAGGAAACAATAAACAATGGAAAGATTAAACAAATATCTTGCATCATGTGGTGTAGCTTCTAGAAGAGGAGCAGATAAGCTAATAGAGGAAGGTCACGTAAAAATCAACAATAAACCTGTTGATCAACTTGGCGTTTTAGTTAATCCAGATAAAGATAAAGTTTCTGTTGATGGTATTATTGTTACTCCAATTAATAATTTCTCATATGTTATGCTATACAAACCAAAGGGATGTGTAACAACAGTATCTGATGAAATGGGTAGAAAAACAGTATATGACTATCTACAAGACTTATCTATTCCTCATTTAGTACCAGTAGGTAGATTGGACTATGATACAGAAGGTCTTTTGTTACTAACAAATGATGGTGATTTAGTTCATGATTTAACACACCCATCTCATGAAGTTCCAAAAACATATATTGTTAAGGTAAAAGGACAAGTTCTTGAACATAAGCTTGCTCAACTAAGAAAGGGCGTTATTATCGATGATGGTAATGGTAATAAGGTTAAAACAGATAGAGCAAAGGTTAAACTTGTTGGATTTGAAGATGATACATCAAGATTCGAAGTTACAATTCATGAAGGTAAGAATAGACAAATTCGTAAGATGTTTGAAGCCGTAGGCGAAGAAGTTATTTTCTTAAAGCGTGTATCAATAGGTGATTTAAGATTAGGTGGTCTTGCTAGAGGAAAATATAGATATCTAAATGATGCTGAAATTGAGTATTTAAAGCGCCTATAATCCAAAAATTTTCTATAATTTAGCGATTAATTTTCTATTATTTTTTATTGATAATTTTTTAACAAATTGTTTGCCTTTTAAAGAGTCAATCTATATAATATCTATGATTTATTACATAGATAGTAAATTGTTATGTTATTTTTGAAAAATTTTTTGGAGGTTTCTATAAATGGAAAATAAAGATCTTCTAGCTAATATCGCTAAAGTAGATAAAGCTACAGAAAAGACAAAGAACTTTATCAATTCTTTAGTAGACCAAGGCAGTTTCGTTGAAACAGATGTCTTTATGGCAGGAAAGTGTTTTGATGATGCTACTGAGGCTTTAGGAGAAGGCGTAGTAACAGGTTACGCTACAATTAATGGAAATCCAATTCAAATTTTTGCACAAAATGCTGAAGTATTAAAGGGAAGCTTAAGTGCTGCACATGCTGAAAAGATTAACAAGTGCATCTCAAGAGCAGTTAATTCAAAAACTCCTTTAGTATCTATTATCGACAGCTGTGGTGCTAGAGTTGGAGAAGGTGCTTCTGTAATGGAAGGTTATGCGAAGATTATCGCTGCAAGCACAGAACTAAACGGTTATGTTCCTCATATCTGCGTAGTTAAGGGTGTAAGCGTTGGTTTAATGTCTTCATTTGTTGCAAGTGCTGATTTCGTATTTATGTCAAAGGATGCAGTTATGTCAGTTAACTCTCCAATGTACCTTGTTTCAGGTTTAAAGAATTTCCCAGTTGATTATAAAGAACAATTAGGTTTCAAAGCTTATAAGGCTAAATCTGATTTAGCTCATTTCACATATAAGGATGAAGCTGATTTATCATCTCAATTAACAAAGTTAATCGATGCTATCTCTGATACAGATGCAAACATCGAAGAAGATGATCCAAATAGAGTAGATCCAAGCTTAGAATCAATGGATGCTGTAGAAGCTGTTAAGGTTATTGCAGATAAGAATTCAGTTATCTCATATTGCCCAGATTATGCTGCAGATGTTGATTGTTCTATAGCAAAGGTTAACGGAATTACAGTTGGTTTTATCGCTACAAAGGGTGATTACATCACATCTGATGGTTTAACAAAGGCTACTAACTTTGTTAAGAAGCTAGATAACAACGAAATTCCTCTAATTACTCTTGTAGATACAAAGGGTATCGATACTAACTTAGAATCAGAATTATCAGGAATTGCAAAGAAGTCATATAACTTAATCGCTGCTGTTGCTACATCAGAAATCGCTAAGATCGGTGTTGCTTTCGGTAATGCAATTGGTTATGGATATACAGCTTTAATGAGCAAGGCTTTAGGATTTGGATATACTCTTGCTACATCAAACTCAAAGATTTCTCCAGTATCTGAAGAAGTTGCTGTTGCTATGATGTGTGATCAATTAAAAGCTGAAAAGAAGACAGAAAACTTACAAAAAGTTTCTCAAAAGTATGCAGATATGCAATTAAATCCAGTAAATGCTGCTAAAGATGGTTATGTAGATAACGTTATCGAAGCAACAAACTTACGTCCATATATTGCATCAGCTTTATTAATGCTTTTAGGACTTTAATTGAGGTTTAGCAATGAAGAAAGTAAGAAATCTTATAATCGCCGTATCACTTATAATTCTTTCAGTATGCATGTTTGGTGCATGTGAATTAACTTATGGTGAACCAGATAGTTTACATATCGGAGAAGCTTCTTTCGGTGAGAAATTATCTATTGGATTACAAGTATCATTACTAGGTGTTGGAACTGTATTCTTAGTTCTTGCTTTATTAATACTATTTGTTAATGTATTAAAATATGTTTTCCAATTTATTGGAAAGCCAAAAGCTAGCAAGAAAACAAAGAAGGTTGAAGACGAACCAGTAATTGTAGATGCTCCAGTGGATGAAGCAAGTGAAGACGACGAAATCGTTGCAGTTATTACAGCAGCTCTTATGGCATATTATGATGCTCAAGCTGCTACTACATATAAATCTAACGTTAAATTCAAGGTTAGATCTATTAAAGAAATTAAATAAGTAAATAATTAGGAGAAATATATTATGCGTAAATTCAATATTAATGTTAATGGCAAAGCATATGCCGTTGAAGTAGAAGAAGTTGTTGATGGTTCTACATCAGCTGCTCCAGTTGCAGCTCCAGTTGCTGCTCCTGTAGTTAAGGCTGCTCCAGTTGCTGCAGCAGGAAATGGTAAGCCAGTTAAGACACAAATGCCTGGTCTTGTTAAGAAGCTTTGCTTTGCAAACGGAACACAAGTTAAGGCTGGTGACACAATTGTTATTCTTGAAGCTATGAAGATGGATACTCCAATCGCTGCTCCAAGTGCAGGTGTAATTACATATTCAACATCAGAAGGCGCAAACGTAGATACAGGCGCTGTTATTGCTACAATCGCTTAATAAGGAGGCTATAAATGGTTAGCTTTTTCTCAACTATACCATCATTTTCTTTAGGCGAATCTCTAAAGGCATTATGGGAATCAACAGGTTTCATGACAAGTTTGACACCAATTTGGCAAAACTTAATCATGATGGCCATTGCTGGTGTTCTTATTTACCTTGCTATTGCTAAAGAATTTGAACCAAACTTGTTATTAGCTATTGGTTTTGGTATGTTCATTATTAATATTCCTGGCGCTTACCAAGCTTTATATGGTAATCCTCTTGTGAATGAATCAGGTGAGTTCCTTGTTGCACACGGTTCTAAAGTGATCGAAGAAGGAACAGAAGGCTTATTCTATTACCTTTATAAAGGTGTTGAATGGGTTATCTATCCACCAATCATTTTCTTAGGTATCGGCGCTATGACAGACTTTGGTCCACTTATTGCAAATCCAAAGAGTTTAATTATGGGTGCTGCAGCTCAACTTGGTATTTTCGTAACATTCATCGTTGCTATTAATATCGGTTTCACAGGCGAAGAAGCAGCTGCTATCGGTATCATCGGTGGTGCTGATGGTCCTACAGCTATTTATGTAACAACAAAGCTTGCTGCTCATTTACTTCCAGCTATTGCTGTTGCTGCTTACTCATACATGGCTTTAATTAAGGTTATTCAACCACCAATTATTAAGGCTTTAACTACACATAAAGAAAGATTAGTTGTTATGGAACAATTAAGAACAGTTTCTAAGACAGAAAAGGTTGTATTCCCAATTGCGGTTACTGCAATTGTTGGTGTATTACTTCCATCTGCATTACCTCTATTAGGTATGTTAATGTTAGGAAACTTAATGAAGGAATCAGGCGTTGTTCCAAGACTTGCAAATACTGCTAAGAACGAATTAATCAACATCATTACAATTTTATTAGGTTTATTAGTTGGTACAAAGGCTACAGCCGATGTATTCCTAAGTGTTCAAACACTTGAAATCTTATTCATTGGTGTTGTTGCATTCAGCTTCGGTACAGCAGGTGGTGTATTAATCGGTAAGTTAATGTATGTTCTATCTGGAAAGAAGATCAACCCAATTATCGGTGCTGCTGGTGTTTCTGCCGTTCCAATGGCTGCCAGAATCGCTCATAATGTTGGTCAAGAAGAAAATCCAAATAACTACTTATTGATGCATGCTATGGGTCCAAACGTTGCAGGTGTTATCGGTTCAGCTGTTGCTGCTGGTGTATTACTTGCCGTATTCGCTTAATAAAGAGAGGTAAATTAAAATGGTTAAAATTACAGAAACTATATTACGTGACGCACATCAATCTCAAGCCGCTACAAGAATGCGTATTGATGAGATGTTGCCAGTTGCAGATAAATTAGATAAGATTGGATACTATTCAATCGAATGTTGGGGTGGTGCTACTTTCGATTCATGCCTAAGATTCTTAAACGAGGATCCATGGGATAGATTAAGAAAGTTAAGAAAGGCTATGCCTCATACAAAATTACAAATGTTATTACGTGCTCAAAACCTTTTAGGTTACAAGCACTATGCAGATGATGTTGTAGATGAATTCGTTAAGAAGTCAATTGAAAACGGTATTGATATCATTCGTATCTTCGATGCTTTAAACGATCCAAGAAATATGGAAGCATCTATGAAGGCTTGTAAGAAGTACGGCGGTATCTGTGAAGCTGCTTTCTCTTATACAACATCTCCAGTTCATACAAACGAATACTTCGTTAACTTAGCTAAGAAGTTAGAAGATATGGGCGCTGATACAATTTGTATCAAGGATATGGCTGGTATCTTACTTCCATATACAGCTTATGAACTTGTAAAGGAATTAAAGGCCGTATTAAAGCCATCTACATTAGTTCATTTACATACTCACCAAACAGCTGGTATTGGTAACTTAACATACTTAAAGGCTATCGAGGCTGGTGTAGATATTATTGACTGTGCTTTATCTCCATTAGGAAATGGTACATCTCAACCTGCTACAGAATCTATGGTTGCTACTTTACAAGGTACACAATATGACACAGGTCTTGATATCAATAAATTAAATGAATGTACAGAACACTTCAAGAAAGTCGCTGAAAGATTAAAGAAAGACGGTTGGTTAACAGATAAGTCTTTAGCTACAGACGTTAAGGCTTTAATTTACCAAGTTCCAGGTGGTATGTTATCTAACTTAGTTGGTCAATTAAAGAAGATGAACGCTTTAGATAAGTTCGATGCTGCTTTAGCAGAAGTTCCAAATGTACGTAAAGATCTTGGATATCCACCACTTGTTACTCCTTCATCACAAATCGTTGGTACACAAGCTGTATTTAATGTAATCATGGGTGAAAGATATAAGATGGTTACAGCTGAAACTAAGGGTGTATTAAGAGGTGAATATGGTACATTACCAGCTCCAACAAACCCAGAAGTTGTAAAGATTGCTTTAGGTGAAAACCCAGACATCATTACATGTAGACCAGCTGATCTATTAAAGCCAGAACTTGAAAAGTATAGAGAAGAATGCAAGGAATACATCCAACAAGATGAAGACGTTTTATCTTATGCTTTATTCCCACAAGTAGCTCTAAATTACTTCAAGTATCGTCAAGCTAATAACATCAGAATTGATAGAGAATTTGGTGATACACAAAAGGGAATTCAACCTGTTTAATTGAATATTTGAATTAAAACGCATTATAAGAGGTCAAGTTTTGTCTTGGCCTCTTTAATTTTTTATTTAACGAATGTATAATGAAATTATGCCTGTAGCGATTATTGTTATGCTTTGTATCTATGCTGT
>JAEEGL016329642.1_pt1 | contig 25122 bp, 22 predicted proteins | sample 9134231 | NCBI WGS metagenome assembly JAEEGL01 (sample SAMN16246548, study PRJNA631951) | gut metagenome | biome: gut microbiome; feature: rumen; material: fiber-attached | host: Bos | place: Iran: Karaj | collected 2018-10 | reverse complement strand
CCCTGCAGCATACCGCTGTAAGTGCCGTCAATATCCTTCACAAATCCCATCCACCGAGCATAACGAACAATCAGCGGATCATCCAGTCCGAGTTTCTGCCGCAGTTCCAAATACTGCCGGTTGAACTCTTCCGGTTTGAGAGATTTCCGAAGCGGCTCCATCTGGACCAGAGCCGGGTCACTCGGAATTAAGTTATAGACGAAGTACATCATCAGCGATACGACAAAAAAGACGATCACAAGATATACCAGTCTTTTGATCATATACTTGACCACAGTAATAGCCTCCATGTTTAACTACATGCCTTTAAAACGTTAAACCGTAAAAAGGCAATATGTAAAAGACATATTAACACAGAGCAACGAAGAAAGCAATAAAATATCCCCGCTTTCTCAGAAGAAAACGGGGATATTCTTAAATAGTATCTCTACCTAGGGACTGATCAGCAACAAATCTTAGCCAACGAAGTCAGCATAGACGATTGCACGAGAGAAGCCCCAGAACGGACCTTCAACATAGTTGGAGATGGTGTTCGGATAGACAGAAACATAGATGTTCGCATAAAGCGGTACTCTCGGGAGAACCTCATTGTAGCGGACAACGAACTTCTGCCACATATCGAGATAGGTGTCATAGTCACCGGGTTCAACACCAAATACCATGTCCATGGAGAGCCTATCGAGCTCCTGATCATAGCAGTGAGTGGTGTTGTAACCTTCCTCGATGTACGCCGGATCGGTGGTGAACTCATAGGAGAAGTCATACGCACCGGAGTTCCAACCAGTTGCCAGGTTGAACATGTTATAGGTCGGGACGGAGTAGTCGCCGCCGAGGCCATAAGCATCCTGACGATACATGTAGTTGAGCAGCTCAGGGAACGTCATGATATTCTGTTTCAGTTCCACACCAGCTTCCTTCGTTGCAGCGCCATTGGCGAGCATCGTGGCGAGCAGGTCGGAGACGGAGTTGCCTTCGGAAGAAGCCCAGTTCAGGGTAGCAGGCATGAGGATCTTGCCATCAACGTTGGCGCAGAAATCTTCATAGTTAGCTGCCTGCTCTGCGGTGACTTCCTTATAGCGGACAAGACCGGAACCATCAACATAGTCGGTGCCATCAGCATTAAGAACGAAGCCAGCCTCTTTCAGAAGCTCAACTGCCTTAGCAGGGTCAAAGTCATAGGTGTTCAGGTTGTTGGCCAAGAACTCCTTGCTGTCATTGTACATGGTGAAAGCCGTGCAATACGGACCATGGACAACACCGCCCCAGCCCTGGCAGAACGTGTTCGCGAACTCGTTGCGGTCGAGGAGGTAGGCAACAGCCTGACGGAACTCCTGGAACTGAGCAGGACCGAGGTCGCATGCGAACTGGAAGTAACCGAAACCAGCACGGTCATAGGATGTGTAGTTGCCATCGAAGGTGCCTGCATCAATCAGGTCGAGAGCTGCGTTAACGAGCTCGCCATCGGCGATGCTGGAATACAGCTCGACGCCGCCGGTTGCCAGGTTGTCGATGATGGTCTCATCCTCAGCTTTGACGATGATGACTTTCTGGACGCTCGGCTTGCGGCCATCAAAGGTGCCGCAATAATTGGGGTTGATCTCCAGAGTGATCTCGTTGGCGGACTTGTCGAAGTTGACAAGGTTGTAGGGGCCAGCGGTTACACGGTTGGAGGTCGCATACTGAGCTGCGGAGACACTGTCAAGAACAGAAGACAGCTCTTTGCCGTCGGCGTTCTCAAGATATGCGCCTTCGCCATCGTCCTTAACGGACCAGCCGGGGCCGAACCAGTAGTCGAGGTTGACTGCCTGTGCGCCAGCCATTGTCAGCTCATAGTAATACGGAAGGACTGTGGATCCATCATAGCCAGTGGCCATAATGGTCTGGGAGAACTCGTACTCGCCAAGGAGACGGAGTCCGGGCAGCACGTTGGTGGTGCCTTCACGGTAGTCCTTACCGCCGGGGATGTAGTTGTAGGAGGAAGAGGTTGTGCCTGCATCCTTGCCGACCTTGCTCAGTGTGAAGAGCGGCCATGCGAGGAAGTTTTCGGCCTTAACCGGATCACCGTTGTTGAATACGAGACCCTCTTTGATCTTGAAGGTGTAGGTAACACTGCCATCTTCATTCTCAGTACGGGTGTAGGAATCAACAACTGCGTCGTTGATGACATAGTCGCCGCCGAAGTTGGAGGTAACTGTGCTCATGTCATCAGTCAGGGTGAGGACATCCTGGTCAGTGGCGTTGATGGAGCTGGTGAATGCACCGTATGCCCAGTCGCCGTTGGCCTCTGTGTCGGTTCCGATGATGACCTGATTCGGCTTAGCAACAGGAGCCGGCTCGGGTTCACCAGTGGGAGCAGGTGTCGGCTCCTCAGCGGGCGTGGTTCCGCCGCAGCTGGTCAGAGTCGCAACACAAAGGGCAAGCAGAAGGATGACACTCAGAAGTTTTTCGATCTTCTTCATTTTGCTTTTCCTTTCAAAAAGTGTTTCAAAAATAATGCGGTTGTCGCAATTATTTCGATTATGGAATGTCTCGGGGACTTTCCCCCTTTTGACATTTCCAATAATTTATAGCATTCTTGCCAAATTGTCAACGAAATCAGGCGTTCATTGGTGATTTTCACTAAATTGTAACCTCTGTTTGAACAATTGCACAATTTTGACGATTTCAAAACTGTATTTCTTCTATCTTTTGACATCTATTGTGCAGTCAATTCATACTACATATACTATAAATAGAAACAAAGATGATATATCCCCTATGTTGTCTCTGAGGTAGTTATGGAACAAAAATCAAAACACACGCGGCTTGTTCTCGCCACCGCATTCTGTTATTTCTTTTACTTCGCGCAGTCCGTTGCTCGAAACGTGTACAACACGCTCACCCCGTTCATCATCGATCATTACGGAACGAGTCTGACTGAAAGCTCTGTTTTTACGATTGCAGAAAACATCGGCTTCGTCGTCATTATGTACATCGTGACTGTCGTTGCGGACAGAATAGATAAGGCCTGGCTCCTGTTCGGACTCGGATCTGTATACAGCGTGATTCTGCTAATCATGGGCAACAGTCCGTCTTTTCTGCTGTTTGTTTCGTCTCTCTTCATCACCGGCATGATCGGCAGGTATATGGACACCACATGCACCGCCTATATCAGTGATCTGTATGGCGAAAACAGGAACCGTTACATGAGCCTCCTCCTGATCCTGTTCTACATAGGAAGCACGCTGGCTCCGAACCTCAATACGTTCATCATTGAAGTGATTGGCCAAAAGTGGTATGTCACCTACGTCGTCGCCGGCGTGCTGATGGGAACCGGCAGTATACTCTATCTGGTTTTTCTTCTGACAGTGAAGAAGCCTGCAACTGCAGTTTCAAAACAATCTGCGAGAAACGAACAAAAAAAGATCAGCGCGCTTGCGCTGATCAAAAACCGGAACATTGCCTCTCTCTGCGGGAACTACCTGTTCAACGCCTTCGCGATGTATTCTTCTTCGCAATTGATCCTGTACCTCTCAATGACAGATCCCACTGTGTACACGACGTCTGTCCGTGGTTTTATTGCGACAGCCGGCTCTGTTGGACTTGTAGTAGGGAGCGCACTGTATGTCTGGATATCCCAGCGGATGAGCGCCGACAAATATCTTCGCGTTGAAATCCTGGTTACTTTTCTGTTCAGTTTCCTAGGTCTGCTTATCAACCGGCCTTTATTCTGGATGCTTTCTAAATTTCTCTCCAGTGCGATCGGCGGGGGAAGCTTTACAGCAAGAACACTTCTGTGCTGTGAAGAATATCCGGAATACTCTTCATCCGCGATCGCTGTCGTCTCACTTACGTCCGGTATCGCTTCCATCATTGCCACGCCTTTGCTCAACATGCTGGCTGAAGCGACTTCTTTCCGTTTCGCGATGTACTTTTCTCTTCTTTTGAGCATTGGCGCATGGTGCATGATGAAATTCGGATACAAACCGCATGGCGCTACATCCTTCCCCCGAGGCTGAATAAAACTTGAACAATACAAAGAAGCATCTGCAGTTTCAGTTGCAGATGCTTCTTTGTATTATGAAAACCAATTAATCTTTCATGGATTCCAGTTCATCGACCAACTCGCCGAACAGTTTCAGCGCAGAGTTGACCGGATCAGGAGTACTCATATCCACACCGGCAATCTTCAGAAGAGAGATCGGGTCTGTACTGCTTCCTGAAGACAGGAACCGCTTATAGTCTTCAACAGCAGGCTCTCCCAATTCAAGTATCCTGTTGGCGATAGCAACTGCTGCGGAGAAACCAGTCGCGTACTGATAAACATAATAATTGTAGAAGAAATGTGGGATACGCGCCCATTCCAGAGAGATCTCATCGTCCGAGATCATGTCAGGTCCGAAATACAGTTTGTTCAGTTCATGGTATTTCTCACATAGCGTATCTGACGTAAGCGTTTCTCCCTTTTCCGCCATTTCGCCCATCATCAGTTCAAACTCTGCGAACATCGTCTGCCTGTATACCGTTCCTTTGAACGAATCGAGGAAATGATTGATCAGGTACGCACGCTGTTTTTTGTCCTGAGTCTTTCCGAGAAGGTATTTCATCAGCAGGACTTCATTGCAGGTAGACGCAACTTCCGCGACAAAAATCACATAGTCTGATGTGCATACAGGCTGGTATTTTGTGCTGTGATAACTGTGCAGCGCGTGCCCCATCTCATGGGCAAGGGTGAACATGCTGTCCAGGTTATCTTTCTGATTCAGCAGCACATAAGGGTGCGGTCTTCCGCTGCCTGTGGAATATGCCCCTCCGCGTTTTCCTTCGTTCGGCCGAACATCGATCCAGCGCTTTTCAAAACCCTGTCTGAGGAGATCCGTGTAGTCCTTCCCCAGAACAGAGAGCGCATCAAGCACTGTGTTTTTGGCCTCTTCAAAAGGAATAGTAACAGCCGCATCGCTCACGATCGGAGCGTAGACATCGTACATATGGAGCTCATCCAGTCCCATCATCTTCCTTCGGACTCGAACATAATGATACATTTTGTCCAGATTGCCATGAACGGCCTGGATAAGATTCCGGTACACTTTCTCCGGCACTTCGGTCTCATCCAGTGCTGCATCGAGTGTTCCGTCATAATTGCGGGCACGTGCCTGAAACACCAGTTGTTTGAACTGGCCGTCCAGTATTGCAGCAAACGTGTTTTTCAGTTCGCTGAACTTATTGTAATAGGTTTTAAAAACCTGCTCCCTGAACCGGACATCGTCTGACTCAAGCAGAAAAGGAAGGTTATCTTCCGTCAGCTGATGACTGTTTCCTTCCGCATCGGTGACCTCGGGGAACTTCATTTCCGCGTTTCTTAATACGCCGCCTATGGTATCCGGAGACGAAGTGACTTCGCCTGAAAGAGCCAGAATGCGCTCAGCTTCCGGAGACAGAATGTGAGCCTTTCTCCTTCGGATATTGTACAGAACGCGGCGATATGCATTCAGCTCAGGTTTTTCCTCGTAAAATCTTTCCAGAGTCTCATCGGAAATCGCCATGATTTCGGGGGTAAAAAATGATGCCGCGCTCATAATGGCAACATAAATTCCCCTTGCCTTCCCTGCCATGTCCTGATAATAGTTATTACCCGTGTCTTCATCGCTTCTGCAGTTGGCATATGTAAACAGCGGTTCTATCCGAAGCATGATCTCATCCTGCAGCTTCATGCCGGCAAGCAAATTGTCCGAGCTTGTTCCAAGTTTCCCCTGAAAGCTCTGTATCTCTGAAGGCAGTGCCTTCAGCGCCTCATACTCTGCCATCCATGCATCATTTGTTTCGAACAGGTCTTCGAGTCTCCAGGTTTCATGAAGCAGGACCTCACTTCTTTTCTGCAATCTTTCATTATCCATATAAGATATTCCCTTTCATTTGAGTTCAAATCCATCATAATGAGTTTCCACCGGATGTTCAATCCGTGATTGCATTCCTTCCTTTCTTCCTCTAAACTTTTAAACATGCAGGATACAGACAGAAAACAAAAAAAAATAAAGGATTATTTCCGGGGCATGAAAGATGGAATTCCGATTGCGCTTGGATACTTTTTTGTGTCAACAGGTTTTGGTATCAGCGCAGTCAACGAAGGGCTGAGCGTACTGGAATCCATACTGATCTCCCTGACAAATCTGACATCTGCAGGTCAGGTCGCCGGGCTCCGAATCCTTTCGGAAAACACCGCTTTTGCGATTTCCGCTGCGGAAATGCTCCTTACTCAGTTTATTATCAATCTCCGATATTCCCTTATGGGGATTTCTCTTTCCCAGAAAACGGATGATTCCTTCACACCTGGAAAAAGAGCGCTCTGCGCATTTTCCATCACCGACGAAATATTTGCACTCGCCTCCTCCTCTACGGAACCTTTCAGCGTCTATTACTTCCTTGGACTCAGTTTCCTGCCGATACTCGGATGGTCCGGTGGGACATTCCTCGGAGCGACAGCCGGCTCAGTACTCCCCGCGGAGATCAGCTCCATCTTTGGAATCGCAATCTATGGAATGTTCCTTGCCATTTTTGTCTCTCCTTCCAAAAGGGATAAATCCATCTGTTTCTGTGTTACCGTTTCCGCCGCATTGAGCTGTGCGATATGGTACATCCCGATTTTCCGTTTTATCTCTCCCGGCTTCTCCATTATCATTTCTTCAGTCATCGCAGCGGTGCTGACAGCCCTCTTCTTCCCGCATGAGGAGGTCATATTATGAGGACCTACGGTCTGATTGCAATCATGGCAATATCGACATATCTTGTGCGCATGATTCCATTTGTTGTTTTCCGCAATAAAGTCGAGAATCCCTTTCTGAAGAGTCTTCTCTATTATCTGCCATACGCCATTCTCAGCGCCATGACTTTTCCCGCCATTCTTTATGCTACCGGCGACCTTACTTCTGCAGTCGCAGGTCTGGCTGCCGGAATCATCCTCGGACTTCTTGACAGGTCTCTGGTCGAAATCGCTCTGGCAACAAGCATGGTCTCATTTCTGTTCTGGTATTTTCTTCGATAGGAGGTATTCCCATGATGATCCGGCATGCGACGATCCGTGATCTTCCAGTGATCCGTCAGATCTATGACTCCGCAAAGCAATATATGAGAGTAAGCGGGAACCCCACGCAATGGGACAGCAATTATCCCAGTGACGAACTGCTTATTTCAGACATGGAAAAAAGCCAGCTGTATGTAATAGAAGACGATGAAGGGGTTCATGCCGTCTTTGTTCTCGCAGAAGGTCCCGACCCGACTTATGGCAAAATCGACGGTGCTTGGCTTTCCGACCGGGATTACATGGTCATCCACCGCATCGCAAGTGACGGTAAAGTGCGCGGCGTCCTGACAGAGGCGCTCCGGTTTGGTTTTAGCAGAACCGAATCCATCCGAATCGATACCCACCGAGATAACCATGTCATGCAGTCGTTGCTGGACAGGAACGGTTTTTCCTACTGCGGAGTCATATATCTGGAGAACGGTGATCCGCGGCTTGCTTATCAAGCCGACACATGAGATAAGGACCTCAGCCAGAGCTGAGGTCCTTTTGTATTGTTCTTTAGTTCAGAGGCCCATTTCCTCGCGGACTTTAATGAAGCAATCGACCGCAAAATCAATATCCTCTTTTGTGTGATTCGCGCAGATCTGTGTGCGGATCCTTGCTTTTCCTTTGGGAACGACCGGATAAGAGAAGGCCACAACATAAACACCTTTTTCGACCATTCTCCTCGCGAATTCCGCAGTGATCTTTTCATCATAAAGCATGACCGGGACGCAGGGATGGACACCGGGAATGACGTCGAAACCATTATCAACCATTTTCTTTCGGTAGTACAGCGTCACTTCCTCAAGATGGTCTCTCAATTCAGTGCTCTCTCCGAGCCTGTCGAACAGTTCGATGCTAGCACCAGCAATAGCGGGGGCAAGCGTATTGGAGAACAGATAGGGTCTGCTGCGCTGACGAAGCAAATCAATGATCTCCTTTCTTCCGGAAGTATAACCGCCGGAAGCGCCGCCCAGAGCCTTGCCGAGCGTGCCGGTGATTATGTCAACTTTTCCCTGAACGTCACAGTATTCGGCAGTTCCGCGGCCAGTCTTTCCGACAAAACCGACAGCGTGGGAATCGTCCACCATAACAAGGGCATTGTACTGCTCAGCCAGATCCGTAATCCCTTTCAGGTTGCAGATAATCCCGTCCATGGAGAAAACGCCGTCCGTCGCAATCATCTTGATCCTTGCCCCGTTCTCATCCGCTTCCTTCAGTTTGGACTCCAAATCCGTCATATCATTGTTTTTATAGCGATACCTTTTAGCTTTACAGAGCCTGACGCCGTCAATGATCGATGCATGGTTCAGTTCATCACTGATTACTGCGTCTTCGGCGCCAAGAAGAGTTTCGAACAGGCCGCCGTTCGCATCGAAGCATGAAGAATAGAGAATCGTGTCATCCGTTCCCAAAAACTCGGAGATTTTTTTCTCAAGCCGCTTATGGATGTCCTGCGTTCCGCAGATAAAACGCACAGATGCCATCCCGTATCCGCGTTCGTCATAAGTCTTTTTTGCAGCTTCAATCAATCTCGGATCGTTACCAAGTCCAAGATAGTTATTTGCGCACATGCAGAGCAGTTCCCTTCCGTCTTCAAGCCGGACTCTGGATCCCTGAGGTGTCACAAAAGGCGCCTCTCCTTTCAGCAGTCCCGCTTCCCGGATTCCGTCTACCTCTTTTTTGTAATACTGTAAGACTTCCTGTTTATTCATGATTTCCCTCCCTCAGAGCGATGATGTTCTTCCAATCAAGAATGACTTTTCCGGACTGGCCGGACAGCATAGCTTCAAATCCCTTCTCATAATCCTCAACATCAAAGTGATGAGTAATAATCGGAGAGATGTCCAGCCCTGCCTGTGTCATTGTTGTCATCTTATACCAGGTATCCCAGACCTTTCTTCCGTAAATCCCCTTGAGGTTAAGTCCGTTGAAGATCACTGTTTCCAGATCCACTACCGTATCTGTCTCCTGAAGCCCGAGAAGCGCGATATTCCCCCCGTGTTTCATGTTGTGGATCATGGAATCCAACGCCTTAGGGGAGCCAGACATCTCCAGGCCGACATCAAAGCCTTCGGTCATACCGATTTCTTTCATGACATCTTCAAGGACTTCCTCTTTGAGGTTGACTGTTCTGGTCGCTCCCAGTTTACGGGCGAGTTCCAGACGATACGGATTGAAATCGGTAACGACTACATGCCGCGCACCGGAAAACTTGACAATCGCTGCAGCCATGCAGCCGATTGGTCCCGCGCCAGCAATAAGGACGTCCTCGCCGAGAACATCATAGGACAGCGCGGTGTGGGTCGCATTACCGAAAGGGTCGAAAATGGCATAGAGTTCTTCCGGGATTGCCGGGTTGCATGGCCACACATTTGACGCAGGGATAACAAGATACTCCGCGAAAGCTCCATTCCTGTTTACACCGACACCTTTTGCATTCTTGCAATTTTCTTTATGTCCTTCAAGACAGTTTCTGCATTTCCCGCAGGTAATGTGTCCTTCACCTGAGACAAGATCTCCGGGTTTCAAGCCCATCACTCCTTGTCCGACTTCTTCAATCCTTCCGACATACTCATGTCCGATCGTAAGCCCAGTCGGGATCGTGTTCTCCGCCCAGCGGTTCCAGTCATAGATGTGGACATCGGTTCCGCAGATTGCGGTCTTCAGAATGCGGATCTTTACATCATTCGGACCGACTTCAGGAATCGGAACCTGGCGCATCCACAGTCCTCTCTCTCTTTTTTCTTTTACCAACGCCCACATCTTCCCGTTTTCAGCACGTTCCATATATGGCCTTCCTCTCATTTAATCTGAATTTTTTTCTTTATTAATCCAGTCAGTCTTCCGAAATCTCCCCCCGCGCTTTCAGGTCACTGATGATCTGCCCGTAGAACTCCTCATTGATACGGTATTTCTTCAGATAGATCCAAAAGCCAAGAAGGATACAGATCACAGGAATCAGCAGCATAGCAATCTTTATGGTTGTCACTCCGGATGAAGTGATGAACTCGGCCGCAATATCACTGTCCGAACTCTTGATTCCCGCAAGGATGACAGATACGCTGATCACCGCAGTAGAAAGCGCGCCGCCGATCTTATTGATCAGAGGCTGAATTGAGAAGGTGACCGATTCATGTCTTCTCCCCATTTTCCACTGACCGTATTCAATAGTATCCGCCAGGAACATCAGCATCAGCAACTGAATAAACGCTTCCGCCACAAAAATCAGAACCGCTGAGACCCCGATCATCACCAGCGATGACTCCGCAAAGGAGAACAACGCATAACCCGCCACGATGAGAATCGTGGAGAAGGTATAAAGCTGCTTACGGTTGTATTTTTTGGAGAACAGCGGAAAGACCATAAGCGCCGCCAGCTGAGCGACACCGCAGACACCGGCAAGGACCGGGTACATATTGATATCACCGTAGACATACTGCATGTAATACATGGCGAATCCGGTCGTAATGCAGTAACCGACCATGAACAGTGCCATCGCGAGCGCAGTCCACATCAACTGATCGTTCTTGGTCAGAGCATTCCACATGTCTTTCAGAGTAGTTTCTTCTCCGTCATCTTTCGACAGTCTTTTTTCCTTGACACCAAACAACGGGAAACAAAGGAAAAGCAGATACATCGCGGACATTGCGACTGCTACCAGAAACCAGCTTTCCTTGGTATTACCCATTGCGCTGGTGATTGGCTGCCAGCCGACCATAATGATGTACATGCCGATATTGGCACAGATACGGGCAAAAGCTCCGATGCTCTCCCGTTCTTTCTGATCCGTTGTCAAAGCAGGCATCAGAGTCCAATATCCGATATCGTTGATACCGTAAGAGACGTCCCAGATAAAATACGCGATAGCAAAAATGATAACGTAAGTCGTTCCGCTGCCGATTTCGCTGAAAAGAACCAGATAAAACGCGACACTGACAATCCCGCCGACCAGTATCGCTGGTTTGAATTTTCCCCACGGCGATCTGATGTTATCGACGACCATGCCGGTAACAGGATCATTCAGCGCATCGAAAATCCTCATAACGGAAAGGACCATACTTACCGCCGCAAATACGGACAGCGGAAGATGCAGGATGTTGCTAAGGAAATAAAGCAACGCATTCGCTTCAAAAGCATAGAACATATCTCTACCGACTGTGCCCAATCCGAAGAAATACTTGTTTTTCTTAGCTTGACTACTCATTTTTCCTCCGTAATGACATAAATATTTGATCCGAAATCCCCCTGCATGCGCATAGAAGGATCGTACCCTGTTCCCATAAAGCGCGCATTCAGAGACAAACCGCTCATCAGTGCGCTGCCGGATGCAGTACAAGCCTGAACGGCATCCTGCATCCTGTATTGTTTGCCGGCAGTTCTTACCAGAATCCCGTCCGGTTTAACTTTGATTGGAAGAACAAACCTGAGCAGTCCGCCAAAGAGCGCAGCATTCAGCCATTGTTTTCTGCTCTCCACGTGATACGGTCTTTCCGGCATTAATCCTTGAGGGAAGATCCGCTCATATCCTGGAGCCGCCGGTACCAGACCCTGGAAGAGGCCAACCAGACACGCATCGTCGTCAGCCACCTGCATACTGATTCCGTTCTCTGCCCTAAGCCTTCTCAACTGCCCGAACTGGAAAGTATGTCTGAATTGCTTGTAAAATGCGATCTGATTCGTGATTTCATCGGTCTCCGCCGGCGACAGATTATCCAAATCGAATTCATATCCCAGCAATCCGAAGAAGGATATATTGCCCCTTGTCGAAAGCGGGGTATTCCTGAGCGTCTGCGAATGCGGCGCTTCTGACACGTGAGCTCCGATCGTCGATTGAGGGTAGAGATAGGATAGATTGTATTGGATCCTGCAGCGTTCGACAGCGTCCGTATCATCCGAAGACCATATCTGCGGCGAGTAGCAGAGCATACCCAGGTCGAACCTGTTTCCACCGGAGGAGCAACTCTCAAGCAGGACATCCGGTCTGGGCCCAAAAATCCTCTGCAGGCACTCATAGAGTCCAAGGATGCACCGGTGCGCGGAAGCCCCAAGTGCAGTAGAATGACGGTTCATGTCCCACTTAACATAAGAGACTTTTCCTTCATCGATACAGCGGGAAACATTTTCAACGATATAATCGCGAACTTCCTGTTTCCCGAGGTCCAGAAGCAATTCATTCCTGCCCAGCACGACCACGCCGTTTTCCTCGCTGATCGCCCAGTCGGGGTGCGCTCTGAACAGGTCGCTGTCCGGATTTACTGCTTCAGGTTCAAACCATAGGCCAAAAGCCAGCCCCAGTTTCTCCAATTTGGCCTGAAGGCCACTCAGCCCGTGAGGCAGTTTTTTCCTGTTCACACTGTAATCGCCCAGTCCGGCCTTGTCGCTGTCCCGTGCGCCGAACCAACCGTCATCCAGCACAAACAACTCACATCCCAGTTTTTTGGCTTTCTTTGCAAGCGACATCAGTTTCGGTTCGTTAAAATCGAACATACATCCTTCCCAGTCATTGTACAAAACCGGCCGGTCTTTACCTCTCCACTTCTCCGGGACGATATGCTCGTTGACAAAGCGGTGCATCCGGCATGACATCCCATTGAATCCGTCTGAGGAATATGTCATCACTGCTTCCGGCGTTTCAAAAGCTTCAGCAGGAGCAAGTTTCCACTCAAATGACACAGGAGAAATTCCCTGAACGATCCTGTTGATGCCTTCATTGGCGCGCTGGACACGGGCATAATGATTTCCCGAATAAATCAGATTGAATCCATATACGACACCGTGATCCTCGCTTGCACCAGGCTCACTCAGCATAAATCCGGGATTATGAAGTGCGGAAGAAAAGCCGGTGGTGCTCTCATTGACGATTCCCGACATCCCGACCGGCGCTTTATAGGATTGCATTTCGGCGATCCAGCTTCCGTTGAACGTTGTCATCTCATATGTTCCCTGCATATCGAGCATGGATGACATCATTTTCCGGATTACAACATCTCTGTCCGTGTTGTTCACCAGAACCGCTCTTCTGCACAGAGCAGTATCGAACAACGTGTAATACAGATGAAGGGTCAATCCTCCCACATTGGAGCAGACGATCTCGAGCGTTTCCGCATCTCCCTTTGCCTGAGGAAGCGGACACTCCATCGGGACGATTCCCTCATGGATTTTGCTATACGAAAACTTAAAACCGGTGGGCATTTCACCGGCCATTTCCAGAGGGCTTTCCCGATAGTCCCCCCTGCCCAATCCGCTCCATTCGAGCGGAAGATACATGGGGAATTCTTCTCCCTCCGGGCCGCCGGTGCTTCCCCAACCGGTCCCGTACTTTACTGCAAGAGCATCGGCATCCGTGATACGGACCGGCGCTCCGAAATGAAGATGTTCCAGATTCCCGTGTTCCGTCACACGAAACAAATAGGACATTTCTTCGTTTTTCAGCAGAAACACATTATTCTCAGAAAGAATCATCTGTCTTTCTCCTTGTTCTTTCTTCCCATGCCAACTCTTCAAGCCCGGAATTGCTACGATCTGCCCGAGCAAGAACTCCACAGGAGCATTTGGGGGAAGTTTTACGGATTCATTATAACCCGAACACGGATTGAAATAAAGGAGAAAGCGCAACCGGTCCGTCTGCTGCACATGAACTGGCAGGAGTCGCTGATTAGCACTCTACTATTGACAGTGCTAACGCGCGATGCTATAACAAGAAAGTACGAAAACAGAATTCTGTGAAAAGAGGTTGAAATCTGGAATATGGCAAAAAAGCAATTCAAAACGGAATCCAAAAAGATCCTGGATATGATGGTCAATTCGATTTACACGCATAAGGAGATTTTTCTCCGTGAACTGATCTCCAACGCGAGCGACGCGATCGACAAACGCTATTTTCAGGCATTGACTGAACCTTCTCTTGGTCTTGACAAAGAAGAATATGAAATCCGTCTGGCTGTCAGCAAGGAAGACAGGACTGTCACGGTTACGGATAATGGTTGCGGTATGACACCGGACGAACTGGAGAAAAATCTTGGCACGATCGCACGCAGCGGCTCTCTTGATTTTAAGAAAACGCAAGCCGCACTTGATCAGTCCGAGATCGACATCATCGGTCAGTTCGGCGTAGGTTTTTACTCTGCTTTCATGGTGAGCGATCATGTCACTGTAATCAGCAAAGCTGCAGGATCAAACGAAGCCGCTGTCTGGGAATCCAGCGGTGCAGACGGATATACGATCCGGACGTGTGAAAAAGAAGAACCCGGAACAGAGGTGATTCTTCATCTGAAGGAAGACACCGAGGATGAAGATTACTCTGCTTTCCTGGACAGTTGGAAAATCCGTGAACTCGTAAAGAAATACAGCGATTATGTCCGTTATCCTATCCGGATGCTCACGGAGCACAGCAGGAAAAAAGAAGACAGTAAAGAATACGAGACCGTTCAGGAAGATGAAACTCTTAACAGTATGGTCCCGATTTGGAAACGCGATCCGTCTGAAGTCACTGAAGACGAATACGCGCAGTTCTACACTGAGAAATACTACGATTATGAGAAACCGCTGAAAGTTATCCGGCAGAAGGCAGAGGGAACAACAGACTACACCGCCTTGCTGTTTATCCCCTCCCATGCTCCTTATGACTATTACAGCAGGACCTATGAGAAAGGACTGCAGCTCTATTCCAGCGGAGTCATGATCATGGACAAATGCAAGGACCTTATTCCGGATCATTTCAGTTTCGTCCGCGGGCTCGTTGACAGTTCCGATCTGTCCCTGAATGTATCCAGAGAGATGCTGCAGGAAGACCGCACACTGAAAATCATCTCCAGAGCACTGGAGAAAAAGATCGCGGGTGAATTGGGGAAGATGCTCAAGGAAGACCGAGAGCACTACGAACAGTTCTATAAAGCATTCGGGACACAGCTGAAATACGGAGTATATTCCGATTTTGGCATGCACAAAGATGTCCTTCAGGATCTTCTGATGTTCTCTTCCTCTTTTGAGAACAAACTCGCAACGCTTTCAGAGTATGTCTCCAGAATGCCCGAATCTCAAAAAAAGATCTATTACGCTTCCGGTGAGACGGTCGATCAACTCAGGATGCTCCCGCAGGTCGAGGCAGTGGTAAACCATGGTTATGAAGTTCTTTTCCTGACGGAAGACGTGGATGAATTTGCTCTTCAGATCCTGCGCAGTTACCAGGATAAGGAGTTTGCAAACGTCAGCGAAAACAATGATGAGCTTTCATCTGATGATGAGAAAAAGACTTTGGAGGAAGAAAATAAGAACTGCGAGGAGCTCTTCCGCTTCATGAAGGACACTCTCGGCGACTCGGTCACGCAGGTTCGATTCACAAACAATCTTGGAAATCATGCTGCTGCGCTCTCAAACGAAGGTCCCGTTTCCATGGGTATGGAAAAAGTATTGAACCGTATGCCGGGAATGGAGGAAGAGGTTAAGGCCAAGCTCGTTCTGGAACTGAATCTCAATCACCCGATTGCTAATAAAGTTAAAGAACTGTTCGGGTCCGACCAGGTCAGACTTGCAGATTACACGAAGATCCTCTACGCAAATGCGAGGCTGGTAAGTGGGCTGAGTCTCGATAATCCGTCAGAGATCAGCGATCTCGTCGTATCTTTGATGGTCTGATACAGTTACTAAATTGAAAAAGGACGATGTGCGCATCGTCCTTTTTTATTTATCTGTACAGCTTTTCCAAATGCGTCAGCCAGGCAGGAAACCGATTCACAGTTCTAGGATTACTGGCAAATGCGTTTTCCACTCTCGCGCCGGGGCATAACATTTTGATGGTTTTTTCTGCCCGTCCGATTCCTTCAAAGGCAGAAGAAGAAAACGGAACCACGATCGCTCCCCCAAGAATGCTGTTCTGAAGGAAGTCCTGCATATAGGTTGGGACATCCCCTGCCCATAATGGGAAACCGACAAATACCGCATCATAATCGCTGAAATCTCTGTAAGGCGTTCCGCATGCCGCCTGTTCGTTTCGCGCTTTCTCTTTTGCTACCCGCGCCACTGCAGCAGCAAACCCACCATACGGGACTTTCGGTTCAACCTTAAGCATTTCTGCTGAAAAGCGTCTGGATAATTCACGCGCGATTTTCTCCGTGGTACCGGTTTTAGATGCATATACGATGATAGTGTTCATCAGATCATCTCCGCCTTTCTTTCTGATACAAAAACAGGCCAAAAGCAAGGGTAACATCCAGTTCTTCCAGAGAATAGAGTTTAGACTGGTCATCCCTTCCGGTTTTGTAATTGTACGGTGTCATCTGAAACAAAGCAGCGACATCTTCCCTGCTGCGCAGGTGGACGGAATAACTCAGATCTTTCCGAGCAATCATTTCAAATCCATCGATGGAACTGTCCGGCGGAGGATTCAGATATGGATGTTCATATATTTTCTCCTTGAGTTCAATCAGATGGCTTTGCAGAGGAACAACATGGAGGAATACCCCGTCCGGTCTGAGGACTCTTGAGAATTCTTTTGGGAACAGCGGAGAAAAGATACACATCAGCGCATCGGCACTGCCGGATGTGACCGGGATCGCGGATGTGCTGGCAACGATTGCAGAAATATCCCTCGTCCTGCCGCGCAAAGCGGATACCGCTTCTTTGGAAATGTCAACTCCCAGCAGCGACAGTTCTTTTCCGCAGTCTCTTGCGTGCAGCAGCAGATCCTCAGTATATTTCCCTTCCCCGCAACCGGCATCGATCACTGTGTACCCGTCCTTTAAAAATGGCAGAAGCATCTCATCCACCGCTTCAGACAGCGGGTCGTAGTACCCCTGTGACAGGAACATCGTTCTTGCACGGACCATGGCCTTATCATCACCATGATGCTTTCCTTTTCCCGATGAACGAAGAAGATTGACCGCCCCTTTCCTCGACATATCAAAAGAATGGGCATTTCTGCAGGATACAGTCTTCTCCCCGGATATCAAAGGAGAACCGCATACCGGACAGATCAGTTTAAAACGATTCAGATCCCGTTTACCGTGACCGTCCATGTGTTACAGTACCTCTTTCCAGGATCCAGATGCAGAAGATCCTTTCTCTCTTCAAATACAGTCGGACGGCCTTCTTCGCCCGGCAATGTCACCCAGGGTTCCACACAGATGTACGGAGCTTCCGTTTTCGGTTTATGCCAGAAACCAACATAATCCATCCCGGGATAACTGACCTCGATCGATTCTCCCCCGGTTGAAGACTCGATTCTCAGACTGTGGGGGACATCCGTCAGGACAACGGCATCCAGATCGAACAACTCGTGCCTGAGAGGAAGGAGCCTGCCTTCCTCCAAATGGTAATTCTCCAAATGGTCCACAAAGATCCTGTCAGAAAAAATAATCCTTCGCGCCTCACATTTTTCCGGGAATACGACCGCATAATCCGTAAACTGTTTGCTCTTATCAATCGGGACAAAGAAACCGGGGTGAGCACCAAGTCCAAAGATCATTTCCCTGTCATCCCTGTTCTCGACACCATATGTCACGGAAAGCATATTGCCATAAAGAGTGAATGTAACGGTGAAGAGAAACGATCTTGGGAATTGCTTCATCGTCTCCTCATCTGATTCAAAACCGAGTTCCACGGAATCTGCTTTCTGAGAGATCAGGAAAAAATCTGCGCTTTTAGCCAGACCGTGAATTTTCATCTCATATCGGTTTCCGTCAAGTTCATACCAGCCGTCCGTCAGTCTGCCGACGAAAGGAAACAGGTTAGGAGCGCGTCCTGTCCAGATTGCGGGATCGCCCTGCCACAGGTATTCCTTGCCGGAGACAGAACGCAGTGATCTGAGTTCCGCTCCCTTGGAGTCAATCTCCGCAGTAAATTCACTACTGGATATTCTGTAAATCATTTCAGTCCTCCGCAGATGGATATTCGTTGCAAAGCAGCCTGTAAGGCTCCTCATCTTCCTCTATAGCCGGAAAACGTCCTACCGGCGGGTTGAATCGGTTATCCGTATTGTCATCATTACACTGACTGACCTCTCCAAGCAACACGTTCCCGGTCCCAGATTCAACCTCAAAATCATGATAAAGGTACTGCTGGATATGGATGCTTTCCCCCGGAGTCAGTCTCACCTGCGTCCCGGCAGGAACCTGATAAGTCCGTCCATCCGTATGCACCGTGACATCGGAATCATAATCGATTCCCTCATCAGGAAGAGAATTATAAACGCGTATCAGAATATTACCCCCGCCCCTGTTGATAATGTCCTCTGTCTTATACCAGTGAAAATGATTGGGAGAGTACTGACCCTCTTTCATAAACAACAGTTTCTCCGCATACACTTTCGGGTATTTTTCAGGCATCGACCGGTTTCCGTTTCGTATTGTGATCAGGGACATTCCGACTTTGTTGAAATCACCGAGCCCGTAGTCCGTTATATCCCATCCAAGCATGCACTCTCTGACCTCATCGTATTCATGTCCTTTCTTTTCCCACTCCTGCGGGGAAAAACCACAGAAAGGAGGCAGATAACAGGAATGCTTTCTGCACATTTCCTCAAGTTCACGAATCGCACAATTGATTTCCGAACGTTTCATTGTTCCCCCCCCTGAATCCGTTGCAAATAACAGGAAACATCTCCGTTAATTCAGTATAATGTGATACCCATCCTGTCCCTCAGATACCAGAGGACGAGCAGATGAGCAGGATAGAAAATATAGAAAAACCATTTGTGAAAAGGACTTTTACTTCCCTGTTTCCCATTATAACAATATCTCAGCAGAATACAGGGAAGAACCATCCCGAGAGAAAAGGCGCCGTACCACAACGGCTCCCACCCGGTAACACTCATAATGAATGAGATGAACGACACCAGAAGAAAACTGTTCCACTTCTCCCGCTGATTATCACGGTTACGAAACATAAGGAACGGACAGAGCACATCCATGACCGGCCAGTCCCCAATCACGGAGAACACAACAAGGGCAGAAACTATCCATTTCTTCTTCGACTCACCACACTGCCCTCTGTCCCATACCCACATAGCAAGAAAACCCAGGAACAGCGTATAGATTACATTTTGCTGCAGGTAAATCAGTCGTCCGGATTCAAAAAGGGCATATGGAACTGCTGAAATCAGCGCAAATATCCCGAGCCGCATCGCATAGCGTTTCGGATCTTTTGTATGCTCATAACCCTCTTCCAGAAAATATGCCATCGTCGGTCCGGTCAGCCTTCCCACGAAATGCAGGAACTGTCCGGTCCAGGAACCCATCGGGAAAAATGCCCATCCGATATGGTCCAGAACCATTGCGATAATAACAAGATATTTGATTTGATTCCGATTCAGTTTCCGCATCTGTATTTATTCAGTCTCGACTGTAGCGTCATCAGCACATTCCAGTGCAGCGTCTTTCTCCCTGATACGTGTCTGCCTTTTCTCAAACCTTTCCATCTGCTTTTCCAACCGGTCCAGATAATATGCTCTCAATTCATCATTTCCGGGAAACACAGACCAGAAGACCCTTTTATCTCCGCTGGCACCGTTTGCCGTACGCATCCGGACAAAATACTCTTTACCACAGGCACAGGACCCGACAGAGATCTTCTTTCCTTTTCCCTGCGAAGCCCAGCGCTCAAACTGAACTCTCTTTCCGCAGGAAGGGCATGCCATGACTAGAAGGCTTTTGTCATGAAGTACGTCAAACATGCTGGCATAGACACGTGAAAAAGCTTTCAGAGGCTCTCCGTCATCGAACGCATCTATTGAATTGTGGTACTCTTTCATTCCTTTGATCAGATCAAGATGTTTGCAGACTGTAAAAGTATTGACCGCATCATGAAGCGCATCATGCGCTTCCATTCCTTCCTCCCCAACCATCTGCAGAGCCTCCGTCAGGCCGCAGCTTCGTCCTTCATGCAGGATCTGATTGTCAAACATTTGCTGAAGATCAAAGATGTGTTCAAAGTATTCCTTCGGGTCTCTGCCGTAAACCCGAAGGTTCTGTCTCATCAGTCTGAGATCGTTATTGCTCCAGGTGAGGAAAATCGTTTCCGCCCCGCTCCACTCCATAAAACGGTCCACCGCAGTGAGAAACGGGAGTCCGCCCCGAATATCGCTTTCAGTAATTCCTGTCAGACGCGCGACATTCCAGTTCATCTTTTTGTAGTATTTCGGAGCGATAAACAATTTCAGAGTATCGATCATTTCTCCGCCGGGACTGAATTTCACAGCGCCGATTTCTATGATCTCTCCCTCCAGATACACAGGATGTCTTTTCTGCATCCCGGCATATAGCGGCTGATTCCATTCCAGGTCAAACACAACGTAATCCAAATCTCATCCTCTTCCCGTCATTATGCCGCTTCAACAGTTACCTGTCGCAGCAAAATGACAAATGAATAACAGTTCTTTTATTGAATTACTATACCATTATTTCGGAGGAAACGCATTCACCCGTTGCAAGGGCAGCAATGCGCAGACAGAAATAGCCTCGTACACATTGTTATGTCCCCGAAAAAAGAATAGTCCTTTTCCAAGATCACAATTAAGCAATCCGAAAAGGACTATTTGGTGGTGGAGATGGGGAGAATTGAACTCCCGTCCGAAAATCTGTCCACACAAGCGTCTCCGAGCGCAGTTGACCTACATCATTCCCTCCTGTACAGCGGATCAACGCGCTGCACATTCAGTAGCTTCATAATTTACATGGAAAAACTCAAAGCTTTGTTTCTCTCACGTTCACCGCATAATTCTACGCCACGAACGGCTATGCGGTCTCCCCGCCCGTGACGAGCAGCATTAAGCTGCTACTGCAACTAATTCGTTGTCAGTTATTTTTTAAGTGGAGAGTTTGAAACGGTTCCCCGCCGTTGCTCGCTTCCTATGCTTCGAAATCCCCGTCGAAACCTTTACATCCCCCTGTTTACATTTTTACCGGTTCAGGGTATTCTTCCCCGAATGTTTCCACACGTATGCTCTCTATTACCTGATCCGTGAACGGTCTGTCAAAGCGGTCTCTCGGTGTTCTGGAAATATTGATCGCAACTTCTTCGTTCTCTGTGATCTTTCCGAAAGCGGCATATTGGCCATCCAGATGCGGGGCATCAGCGACCATGATAAAGAACTGACTGCCAGCGGAATTGGGCATAGGCGTTCTGGCCATGGAGAGCACTCCTGTCGTATGAACGAGAGGGTTATCGAATCCATTCGCTCTGAATTCGCCTCTGATCGAATAACCTGGACCACCTGAACCGGTACCGTTCGGATCACCTCCCTGAATCATAAAGCCGGGAATGACTCGATGAAAGATCAATCCATCATAAAAACCGCTGTTTGCCAGAGAAATAAAATTGTTTACAGTGTTCGGTGCAACCTCCGGATACAACTTCCCGCGCATAAGGCTGCCGCTCTTCATCAGAATCGTCACTTCAGGGTTCTTCATTCCATGTTCCTCCGATCTTTCATTGCTCTCTCAGCTTCGCGTTTCATTTCACGTTCCGCTTCAGTAGCCCTCTTATCATACATCTTTTTGCCCTTGCATATACCAAGCTGAACCTTGACTCTGCTTCCTTTGAAGTACAGTGAAAGAGGGATCAAGGCAAGGCCATCCTGCTTTACGAGGCCATACAGTCTCAGAATCTCTTTTTTATGAAGCAGAAGTCTTCTTGTTCTGAGCGGGTCCTTGTTGAAAATGTTTCCATGCTCATATGGGCTGATATGCATACCGAGGAGAAGCATTTCACCGTCGACCACACGGCAGTAGCAATCTTTAAGATTTACATTCCCTGAACGAATCGATTTAACCTCTGTCCCGGACAATTCAATCCCTGCCTCAAGGCTCTCAAGCACAAAATACTCGTGCCGAGCCTTGCGGTTCTCAGTGATCGTTTTCAACCCGTTTTTATCTTTAACTGCCAACTTTTCCTCTGAAAATTATAATTCGTTCCTGCCTTCCAGCGCTTTGAACAAAGTGATGTCGTCAGCGTATTCCAGATTTCCACCGACCGGCACTCCAGTGGCAAGGCGAGTGACCTTTACGCCGAAAGGCTTGATCAGTTTCCCGATATATACCGCCGTTGATTCTCCTTCCACGGTGGGATTCGTTGCCATAATAACTTCCTTGATATCGTTATCGGCAACTCTATGCAACAGATCCTTGATGAATAACTGTTCAGGCCCGATACCATCCATAGGACTTATCAACCCATGAAGGACATGATACAGTCCGTGGTATTCGTGCGTCCGCTCAATGGAATTTACGTCTCTGGCATTTTCCACAACACAGATTGTCATCCTGTCGCGCTGTTCATCAGCGCAAATGCTGCAGCAGGTCTCGGAATCAGTCAGATTATGACATATCGGACACTGGTGAATGTTCCGGCGGGCATCGGAAAGCGCATCGGCAAACGCCATCACATCCTCTTCCTTCATATCAAGGATATAATACGCAAATCTGGATGCGGACTTTCTGCCGACACCGGGGAGTGCAGCAAAACAGTCTACAAGTCTGTCCAGAGAAGGGATTGAATTCGCCATTACATCATCCCCGGAAGATTCATCCCGCCCGTAATCGACCCCATCTGTTCCTCATAATCCTTCTGCGCAGAGTCGATAGCAGCATTCACAGCCGCTGCAACGAGGTCACCGATCATTTCTGTGTCTTCAGGGTCGCATACTTCCGGCTTTATGTTCAGTGAAAGGACCCGATGTTCCCCGCTGACTGTTGCCTCGACCATCCCGCCGCCAGAGGTGGCTGTGTATTCTTTTTCTGCCAGTTCCTTCTGCTTGGCTTCCATATCAGCCTGCATTTTATTCAGGCGCTCAAGCATCTGGTTCCTGCTCTGTTTTCCGTATCCTTCCGGTAATCTAGCTTTCATTTTTACCTCCTGACGATATCAACTCCCGCAGATTCCGCAGCCTTAAGGAACTTCTGAAGACCATCGTTTGTATCAACTGCAGGTTGTTCTTTCTTTTTCCAAGGTCCAATCGGATAATACTTCCCGGTCACTTCTGCGATTGCTTCTTTCAGTGTCTGATTCGACTCCTGGTTCTCCCGTATGAACTTCATCGCAACTTCGCTGGCCTCAATCAGTACGCGTTTCCCGTCAAAATGTGCTTTTGACTTGGAAAGAACGGAGCCCAGCATTCCGTTCTTTTTCCTGACAAGGGCGATGATTTCTCCCCAATCTGGAAGCAGATCAGAACCGCTGTTTTCAGGAGCAGGAAGATCAAAAGCCATCTGGTCCGGAAGATCAGGATCTGAGACAGGAGGCTTCTCGTCAATGGCCTCCTCCGGCATAGGATCCGGCCTCCAAACAGGCTCAGGAAGATCCTTGGTATTATCAGCCGGATTCTGAAGAGGCGGAGCCGTTTTATCAATGATCGGTTCCCTTACTGCCGGCTCTCTGGTTACCTGTCTGCCCATTTTTTCCACCAATGACAGAACAGCAAGTTCGATCGTAACCTCCCGGTCAAGAGAACGGCTCATTTTATCCGCAGCATCGGAAAGAACACTCAGATTTTTCAGCAGATCCGCATCTGCGAATTTTCCGCTCTCAAATTCATACCTTTTCTGCATTTCATTCGAGCAGTCATTCAGAGTCACTTTTCCGACCCGCACCATAAGCAGATTCCGGTAATGCCGGATCAATTCATTGAGCAATCTGCCTGGTTCGATTCCATCCGAATACAACTGTTGAAGGATTCTGACCGTACCGGTAAGATCGCCGCTTTTCAACGCATCACTGAGTTGGAAAAGATATGTGCGGTCCGTAACACCGGTCAGGCGCTGGACTGTCTGTTCATCGACCGTGCCTCCGAGGGAAGCTGAAGTATCCAGAATCGAGAGCGCGTCGCGCAGTGCACCGTCCGCAAGCCGGGCGATCAGTGTGGCAGCCCCGTCTGTCAGGTCGATATCTTCTCTGCGGGCAACCTCTTTCAGTCTTGCCGCGATCTTTTCCTCAGGAATCCGTTTCAGATCAAAACGCTGGCATCTGGAAAGGATCGTTGCTGGCATCTTCTGTATTTCAGTCGTGGCCAAAATAAACAGAACATGTTTGGGCGGTTCCTCCAGTGTCTTGAGTAATGCATTGAAAGCCTGCGGGGTCAGCATATGGACCTCGTCGACGATATAGACACGCATCCGTGCTACTGACGGAGCGTATGAGACTTCTTCCAGAATGTCCCGGACGTCATCGACCCTGTTATTGGATGCAGCGTCAATTTCTGTCACATCCAAAACGGTGCCGTTGTCGATGCCCCGACAGATCTCGCATCTTCCGCATGGTTCACCATCCTGAAGGTCAAGACAGTTTGCCGCTTTTGCCAGAATTTTGGCAAGCGAAGTCTTACCTGTTCCACGGACTCCGGTAAAGAGGTAGGCATGGCCAAGTTTCCCGGCTCTGAGCTGATTCTTCAGCGCCGCGGTCACGCTCTCCTGTCCGACAACTTCATCAAAACGGGTCGGCCGATATTTCCGATACAAAGCAAGCTTCATGACTGTTCCTCATAAAATCGGCGGTCAAGAGACGAGCAAAGTTGACTACGTCGCATGGTCACGATCTTAAGGCTGCTGTGTTCCCACCCTGACCTGGTTCGAAAGATTCCATCGCGCAGGCTCTGCCCGCCTATTCACCGCCGATTTCAACTCAACATGTGAATTATATCCAATCCGGCACGTTATTTCAAGCCGTAAGGATCAGCACCGGCTATTCAGGAAACAAGACAAAAAGAGGCAACCATGATTGGGATTGCCTCTCTTTTACTTCACAATCAATTATTTAATGATCTCACAGGTCGCGGACCCGGCAATACCAGCTGCATTTCCTTCGTCTGTATCCACATGCATCGCAGGCGTGAATTTTTCGGAAACACGGATGACGACGTCCCCGAAGACGAGAGAACGTTCCGGTGTATCAATCTTTGCACATACGACCTGCTTGTCGACGACACCAAGTTCCTCAGCAGAAGCAGGATCCAGGTGGATGTGGCGCTTTGCAACGATTACGCCGTTCTGCAGTTCGACTTCACCGCAGGGTCCGACGAGTTTGCATCCGGGAGTTCCTTCCAGATCACCGCTCTCACGGATGGGAGCAGCGATACCGATGGATCTCGCATCAGT
>JAEEGL012259643.1_pt1 | contig 25122 bp, 15 predicted proteins | sample 9134231 | NCBI WGS metagenome assembly JAEEGL01 (sample SAMN16246548, study PRJNA631951) | gut metagenome | biome: gut microbiome; feature: rumen; material: fiber-attached | host: Bos | place: Iran: Karaj | collected 2018-10 | reverse complement strand
CAGCGGCACCGGTATCACCCTTGTCGCCTTTTTCACCCTTTTCGCCAGCAGCACCAGTGGCACAAGTATCACCCTTGTCGCCTTTTTCGCCCTTGTCGCCCTTGGCACCAGCAGCACCAGTGGCACCGGTATCACCCTTGTCGCCTTTTTCACCCTTGAGGTCAGCAACAGAGATGACATCGACCCATTCGCCACCGTTGATTCTGGACTGGACCATACCATTTTCGACGCGGAAGTCGATTGTATCAGCTTCCTTAGCGAAGAGAGCAGTGAAGGTAGTGTCGGCTTCGATTGGATTGTCAAAGTCGAAAACCTGTCCATCAACACCCCAGCCAACGAAGGTCATGCCTTCTGGAGCAGTTGGAGCAGCTGGAGGAGTGACTTTATCGCCCTTACCAACAGTGATGACAGTATCACCGAAGGTGCAATCAACAGTATCACCAACCTTTAAGGTAACGGTTCTGGAGTACTTGCTGGTAGAGTTGTTAGCCCAGCTCCAGGAACCCCAGTAGGAAATGGTTCTTTCAACAACAGTGTATTCAATCTTGATGTTGTAGACACCAGCCTTGGTTGGAGTACCGCTGACCTTACCGGTAGCGGCGTCGAAGGTTAAGCCTTCTGGTAAACCAGTGACAGCTGGAGTGACAGAGACGACACCAGCCTCTTTGCTGCCAAGGTTTGGAGTTGGCTTCCAGGCTTCAGTAGAAACAGTAGCTTCATAAGCTTCATTGAGAGCTAAAGAAGTGCTACCAGTGTATTCGATTGGTTCAGCAAAGACGACGTTGATGGTGACATTGTTGGAAGCAGCCCATCTGTCATAGCGAGCCTTTAAGACGATCTTACCGTTAGTAGCAGTAGCTCTCTTAGTAGCACTGATAGTACCGGTCTTGACATCGAAAGTGACACCTTCTGGTAAATCAGAAGAGATGAGTTCGTAAGAGATATCAGCATCTGGACCAAAGCCAGTGACAATCTGCTTCGAAGAGGCAACACCCTTGTAGAGAGTGATGGTCTGATTCTTAAAGTTCAACTGGAAGTCAGCACCATTGTCCATGAGGTTGGAACGAGCAGAGGTATAGAGCAATTCCATAGCTCTGATACGAGTGTAGTAGTACTGCATGTTGGTAGAGACAGTGTCGGAATAGTATTCCTCAGTGGAATAGGTCTTCGTAGCAGCATCATACTTACCAACCTTGACACCACCCTTACCACTACGTAAGGTAGCATCCCATTCACCGCCACCGACAGCAGTTTCACTTCTATCACCAAGAGGAATGTTGTTACCAGATCTGGTCATGATTTCGAGGTTGTTGGTCTTATCACCGACAGTACCGACCTGATAGTCAGTGACGATGTGACCTTTGAAGCCCCATTCATCTCTTAAGATGGTGGTGAGAAGTGGATAATGTTCAGGGTTGGAAACAGTACCGATTCTGTTGAAACCAGTCATGATACCAGCACTGCCACCTTCTTCAACGGCATACTGGAATGGCTTAAGGTAGTTTTCACGGATGGTCTGTTCATCAGCCCAAGTGCAGATACCACCACGGTTGGTTTCCTGGTCATTCAAAGCGAAATGCTTGATGTAGGAATAGACACCATGGCTAGCAGCACCAGCGATGACCTGAGCGGTAATCAAACCGGCCTGGACGCCATCCTGAGAATAGTATTCGAAGTTACGACCGGAGAATGGAGATCTGTGGGTGTTCATGGATGGAGCATACCAACCGTTGTAACCATTCCACATACCTTCTTCACCGATGAGGTTACCGAAGTCAGAAGCAATCTGCTGGTTCCAGGTAGCGGCTAAAGTCTGAGAAGTAGCCCAATATCTGGTACCGGAAGGACCACGAGAAGAAATGTAACCATCTTTGGTCTGACCACCGATAGTACATGGTCCGTCTGGATCGACAGCTTCCTGCTTACCGATACGTTCAATACCTAAGGTCTTGAAGAAACCGGTAGAGTTGAGCATCTGCATTTCCTTATAGGTGAGCTGGTTCATGAACTTGACCCAGGCAGCAGCATGAGTCAAACCATTGATTTCTTCATTAGTGGAAACAACAAGAGTGGAATCATCATATGGATCAATACCCATCATATCAGTAAGTCTGATCTTGACTTCACCATTGGTGTCAATGGCCTGAGTCCAGTCAGCTGGAACGATAGCAGAAGCATCATCACCCCACTTATTCCATCTTTCATGAAGTTCGTCATTACCATCACCAAAGACGAAACCAAACTGAAGTTTCTTGGCGATTTCACCCTTGGTAATCTTATATTCTTCATTCTTGTTATCAGCAGAGATGAGTGGGTTGGTGGTATCATCACTAGCAGAAGCGATAGTGTGTTCTTCAACAGTTGGAGCAACTGGGAAGGTAGCGATCATATCCTTTCTAGAAAGGATAGTCATGGTTGGGGAGATAGAAGCATAGTTGTACATGGATTCAGGATCGTTCTTGGTGAAGACGTTTTCAACCTTGGCACCAGTTTCCTGAGACTTATCTAACTTGGCGGCAGCCAAAGTCATATCCTTGACAACGGTGGTAGCATCATGATCATGAGAGTTTCTGGCAGCATAGAACTTATAGGCACCAGCTTCAACTTCATAGCCCTTAAAGTTGTTATCATTAGCATCATTGTAATCGTAAGAAGCAAGTTCAAAAGAATTCCAAGTGATGGTCAATTTCTGAGTTTCACCTGGCTTAAGATTCTTGGTCTTACCAAAGGAGATGAGCTTAACGACGGATTTTTCAATACCACCAGAGGTATATGGAGCTTCAACGTAGATTTCAACAACATCCTTACCGGCAACATCACCAGTATTGGTGACATCGATTGTAGCGGTATAGGTCTTGACACCCTTGGCATCAGCTTCGCTTTCTTCGATTTCAAAGTTATCCCAATTGAAAGTGGTGTAGGAAAGACCATAACCAAATGGATAGACAACGTTTCTACCATACCAGTCATCGGCATCAGCAAAGGTATCGCCAAGATCCTTGCTACCTAAGGCTTTCTTTGTAGCAGCAGCATTGAGGTCGACATGGCCATCCTTGATTTCTCTATGCATGGTTTCATAGTACTTATAACCCATGTAGATACCTTCTTCATATTCGACTTCCTTACCTAAGTTGCTGGAACCACCAGTTAAGGAATAGGTATCATTCGTGCCAGTTTCAACGGTCTGAGAACCATCACCGAAGTTCTGATAGGTTGGGTCGACAGTGAAATCTCTAGTCCAGATATCGACAGTTCTACCAGATGGAGAAGCTTCACCCTTCAAAACCTTTAAGACACCATCAAAACCATAGTCACCGGTCTGACCGATGGAGAGAATAGCAGAGATCTTTGGATCATCCTGTAAGGCACCCATTTCAAGGATGTTACCAGAGTTGACCATGACAACGATCTTGTCGAACTTGGACTTGACGTGTTCAATCAAGGCTTTTTCCTTGTCAGTGAGTTCAAGATAGTGCATGGTCTTATCATCACGACCAGCAACGTTCTTGACGCCTTCATCAACACCTTCACCGCCTAAACGGGATAAGAAGATGAAAGCAGCATCGCTATAACGATTATAGGTAGCCTGAATTGCTGGAGTATATAAATTCATTGGCAATTCAGTATCTTCATAAGTTGGAGTGGACCAAGCGGCCTTAGTGGATAAAGAACCAGCGGAATTAGCCATATATAAGGCTTTTAAGGCTGGGTTGATCTTTAAGCCAGCATTCTCTAAAGAGGTGTAGATATCAGCGCCATCTTCCAACTGACCGGAACCAGAACCAGTACCGCCATAGGCATAAGCCCAGGAGTTGACGCCGAATAAAGAAATGTTCTTCATGTCGGTGTAAGGAAGCATGTTTTCCTTGCCGCTTAAACCGCCGCCGTTTTTCAGAAGAATAACAGCATCCTGAACCAATTCAATGTTCTTTTCCTTGGTAGCTTCTTTCAATTCTTCATTGCTGGAGAAAGCGGAATAATACATACCGCCATCCTTACCAAGAATCTGTTTGCCCTTGATAGCAGCAAGATTTGGAAGAGAAGTACCACCAAGAATGACGCCCATGCTGGAAGCCAGAATTGGCAGAGCAAGGAACAAAGCGCTCTTCTTCATGTTTCTTCTATTGTTTGAATGTTTCATAAATCCCTCCTTTTTGTTTTCGGACTATACTTCAAACTAATATCAAGCATAAATTGAGGCTGGCGAGGAGTTCAACAAAGGCGACACCCTTAACAAAAATCGAGGCACAAAATGCATGAAAAAAGGGCCTTGAAAATAAAGCCCTTTCATAAGCGGTAAAAACGGAAACTTAAGCGGCTAAAACAGTACTCTCCGATAAAAAGTCATAGAAGCAATTGAGAAACTCATTTCGATTGGATCGACTCAGTGGAAGTTCCTCATTCGATTTGGATAAATAGACTTCCGTTCCCCTGACGCTGGTGACATATCGCATATTGACTAAAGCATAGACACAACACCTGGCAAAGCCATATGGTTCTAATATTTTTTCGTATTCGCTTAAGGTTCCACGGCACCTCACATTATAAATATTATCATTACTAAAGTAATGAATATGAAGAACGTGACCTTGGATTTCGATATAGAGAACGCGATCAGATGGGATGCTGACGATACCCTCTCTGGTTTTGATGTTGATCTCTTTAATTTTCTCTTTTAGTACACGATTATGAGCTTTTTCGATAAAAAAGTACATATTCTTGTCATCGATGGGCTTGAGCACATATCCAATGGCTGAGACTTGATAACCCTGAAGAACAAACTCCTCCGAGTCGCTCATGAGGATGACAGGTTGCCAGGGATGGCTTTTCCTGAAGGTCTTAACCACATCCATTCCAAGCCCGTCTGGTAAGACCACATCGCTGATGAGAATATCTATGTTCGTCTCGTCCTGACTACAGAAGGCTTCTGCCGAGTGATAGTGGTGGATTCGTATCATATCATCTGTCTTTGCAAAATAGTTTTCCAAGAGAAATACAAGCTTGTTGTGGATTTTCTGATCCACATCGATTATCCCGATATTGATCATATTCGCTGTTGTTCCTTTGTAACAAATTATATGGTTATGATGTAAAGGCTTTCAAAGGGTTGGCACGGATTACCAAAAAAACGGCACGAATTGCATATTTATATTTTTTGACAAATTGAAATTGAGTACTAAGAAGAATATAATTACAACATGCTTTATATAACACTAATTGATGATGATATTAAGGCTCTGACTCATCTGCAAGCAGAGCTTAATGACTATTTGAAAAAACAGAATATCGACTTCTTTATCAGAACATTTCAATCCGGGTTAGATTATCTTGCTGACCCTCCAAATACGGATATACTTTTTTTAGATGTGGAAATGCCGGGCATGAATGGTATTGAGGTCGCTAAAGAAGTGCGCAAGACCAATAGCGAAATGGTCATTCTCTTCTGCACCAATTATCGTCAGTTTGCCATCAATGGTTATGAAGTCAACGCGTTAGGATATATGGTCAAACCGATTGAAAGTTACTCCCTTTCAGCCAATATGCAGCACGCCCTGCTTCATCTTGAAGAAAAGAAAACTGCGCTTGAAAAGAGAATTGAGCTTCATGCCTATCAAAGCATCATCATTCTGCCCTTGAAGGATCTCGTCTATATCGAAGTCAAAAAGCACAATCTCTTCTATTACTTAAAAGATAATAGCGACTATCCTGAAAAGGTCTTGAAGATTCGCGGAACGATGAACAACATCTATGAATCCTTACGAAATGACAACTTCGAGAAATGTGGAAACTCCTTCTTAATCAACTTGGATTATGTCATATCGGTAAAAGGTGATGTAGTCACATTGAAAAACAAAGTGACACTTCCACTATCTCGACTTTACAAAGAAAACTTTATGTCTGTGTTTACGAAATATCTGGTGAAGAAAGGTTCTATTGTCCTATGATGCTAGCTGAAATAATTGATGTTATTTTTGATAATCCTGTTATCAAATATTATTTTGAAAAGGAATTCTATTTCGAATACTTCTTCGCTTTCCTCGTCTTTGCCCCCTGGAAAGAAAGAAGGCGCTTTTGGTTTTTAACTCTTCCTTTATATTTTGCTGCGTGTCTTGGAGGAATTGATTTTATTCCTCTTGAGGATATCACTTATTTTTACCCTATTGTCTTTGCAGTTTTGTTCGCTGTCTGTTTTATCAGTTTCAAATTGGATATCTTCCAGGCGCTCTTTTATGCAGTTGACGCTTATGCCATCCAGTTTGCCGCCTCTTGTCTATCCTTCATCATCATCCCATTCATCGACAAGCATTTGACTAATGCCTCAACGAGATACTATGTTCACGTCATCGTCTCCATGATACTATTATATGTTCTTGCCTATTTCCTGATTGCTCGAAGACGAAAGAATCAAGCCGTCAAGATATATCATATCCGCGTCACTTTGACATCGCTTATCGGCATTGGCATCTTTGTCTTCCTCTCAACCATCTACAAGAGTGACTGGGGTAGATTCTGGATGCATTATCCTGCCCAGAATGTCGTCATGCTGATGTTCACGTTTTCCGGAATCGGTATCCTGTTATTCAATGATTTGAACACCAAGCAGAAAAAGATGGAAGAAGAACAAAACATTCTTGAACTTATGCTGAAAAAAGATGAGATGCAATATGAGCAGACCAAAGCTTTGATTGAACGTATCAATATCCGCGAACATGACTTGCGCCACCAGCAGGAATGTCGAGAATTATCCAAGGAAGAACAAGAAGAATTAAAAGAAATCTCCTCTACTAACATCGCTCGCTTTGCTACCGGCAACTCTTCTATCGATGTCATCCTGTCAGAGCAGGCCTACATCTGTCATAAGAAAAACATACAGTTATTATGTAATATCAATGGTCAGCTTCTCTCTTTCATCAAATCTGCCCACATCGCTTCCTTATTCACCAACGCCTTAAACAATGCCGTGAATTATTTAGACAAAGTCACCGACCAAGAGAAAAAGATTATCCGTGTATCCTTGCAAGGAAATCGGGATAACATCATTCTTGCTTTCCAAAACTATCTGGAAACCCCACTAGAGACAGAAGGCAATCTTCCAAAGACCACCGCCAAAGAAAAAGAACTCCACGGCTTTGGTCTTAAGAGCATTCAGAATATCGTTTCGATGTACGATGGTTATCTCAATATTTCTCAAGAGAATAACACCTTTACCCTGATCATAAACTTCAGCCAACCAACCCCCGCTTTGAAAGAAGAATTGACAAAAGGACTTATCGCCTGACATCCAATAACATAGCAAGAACGCCGGAGTTTTCGGCGTTCTTTTTTTTGCAACAAAAGAAGGGCGTACCAAAATCATGGCACGCCCTTATTATTGAAAGCAGAAATTAAATTATCGTTATTCAGCAGTTTCTTCTTTGTCTTTCAAGCTAGTGAGGATAGCCCAGGCACCCCAGATAAGCCAGGCACCACCGACACATCCATCGACAACAAAGAGAATAATTTCCCAGGTAGGAAGCTTATAGCCCTTGATATCCAGACGCATTGCGTTGGAATTGACAATGGCATATAAGGAGTTGTGAGCAGCTCTTCTTAAGACATTCATATCAGCAGCAGAGCTAGAATCAGCCTTATTCCATGGCTTGGTGGTAGTTAAGTTGAGGTCGCCACCAGCATAGATCATCTGTCTGTTATTCATGTAGTTATCCGTATGGAAGTCGCAGATGACAGAACCGACAAAGCCCCATTCCTTTCTTAAGACCTTGGTCAATAAGTTGTAATCACCACCAGTCCACTTGGTACCGATACGGTTGAAGGAGGACATGATACCTAAAGTCTTACCTTCCTTGACGGCAATTTCAAATGGCTTAAGGTAGAGTTCACGAATAGCCTGTTCATCACACCAAGTGTTAGAACCGTTATAAGAACGATGGGTTTCCTGATCGTTCAAAGCGAAGTGCTTCAAGCTGGTGTAGACACCCTTTTCCTGAACCTTCTTGATGACATGAGCAGCGAACTTACCGGAGATGAAAGAGTCTTCAGAATAGTATTCGGTGTTTCTGCCACCAAATGGAGAACGATGGAGGTTGACAGCTGGAGCATACCAGCCAGTGTATGGAAGATGGCTACCGCCTGCTCTCTGGTCACCAAGTAAGCATTCATTACCAACAGCAGTACCAAAAGCATCAGCTAAGGTAACATTGTAGGTCTGAGCTAAGAGAACTTCAGAAGAATAGTAGCAAGTACCATAGACTTCAGGAGCACCTAAGAAAGCGACAATACCAGTTGGGCCATCGCAATCAAGAGTCTGAGGAATACCAAGACGTTCAATAGCCGGAGTGGAATAAGAACCGCCGTTGAACAAAGCGACCATATCATCGAAGGTCATCTGATCAAGGAAGGTATTCCATAATTCATCGGTATATTCTTTACCGATCAACTGTTTGAACATGACCGTGACTTCAGCACCAGACTTTGGCATAACAGATAAGTCTTCATCATTACCAGAATCACGATTGTTGAGCTGATCAATGAAAGCCTGATCAACGGCTCTGTCTTCATCAGTTGGGGTCTTTGGGAAGGTGCCAGTGAAGTCAGTTCTGCTCATCAAACTCTGTAAGTGATCGCCAGCATGTTCGAAAAGCGGAACAACATCAGTGCCAGTGACAGGATCCTTCTCAAAGCGAGCAGAAGCATTCAAATGCTTGGTGAACTGGCCAAAATTGCGATGGGCATCCTTACCACCAAAGAAGGTGTAGTCGCCTTCATCTAATTCATAACCTTTGAAACCATTTTTGTTCTTATCCTGAGAGTCGAAACTAGCAAAATGATATGGATCGATGGTGATGGTGACAGTTTCACTTTCATTTGGTTTTAACAATTTGGTCTTGGCAAAACCAACAAGAACTTTGTAGGCTTTTTCAATACCGCCATCCGTATATGGAGCGGAAGCGTAGATCTGAACGACATCCTTACCGGCAACAGAACCAGTATTCTTGACCTTAACTTTGACGTTGAATTTTTCCGTCGCATTCAACTCCTTGGCTTCTAAGCCATGAACATCTTCGAATTCTTCATCGAAGGTGGTGTAGCTAAGACCATAACCGAATGGATAGACGACATTCTTGTTATACCAAGCTTCGTCCTTACTACCTCTGGTCTCATAATAACGATAGCCTTCATAGATACCTTCTTCATAATCAACAAAGAAGAAAGGCTGAGCAGTACCATTTAAGGTATAGGCATCGCCATTGGTCACACGGTTATCACCAAAGTTCTGCCATGTTGGGTCATTTTCATAGTGGGTATATAAAGTATCCACGGTGTGACCGCTTGGGTTGACATTACCAGCAAGAATTTCACCAAGAGCCATGATACCATTTGCACCTGGAGAACCGATGAGCATAGCAGCATCAATCTTGGACTGATAGGCATAGTCATCATCGAACTTCAAGAAGCCTAAGTCGATATTGTTGGAAGAGTTGATCAAGACGATGACATGCGCAAATTTGTTGGAATCACAGATATATTTCAACAAATCGGTTTCATTCTTATCCAACTGGAGATAATGATGATCTGGATTATCCATGGCAACACGTGGTAAATCCCAGTTTTCACCAGCGATACGAGAGAAGACAACAATAGCGGCATCGCCATATTGGCTATAGGAATTCATCAAGGCATCGGTGTATTTGTTGACGGCAGTTTCACCAATCTCGAGTTTGATATCGCCATTGTTTTCCATCTTTGGGTTATCAGAACGAGGTTGGCCAGAAGCGCCATTGTCCTCATAGAAAGATTTCAAGGATGGGTTATATTCAAAGCCAGCAGCACTCAAAGAATCAAAGATGGTCTTCTTTGGTTCATCCTGCTTTGGAGCAGCAGAACCAGAGCCACCATAGACTAAGTTGATGGAGTTCTTACCAAAGACAGAGACTTTGGCGTTGGCTTTTAATGGTAAGGCATTGTTCTCATTCTTCAAGAGAACCATACCTTCTTCACAGATTTCCTTAGTGACTTTGTTACCATTTTTGTAACTTTCTTCTTTGGTTTCAAAGTCAGCGATATAGGCACCAGCATTTTCACCAGCTTCGGTGATTGCTCTCTTACCACCAAGACTGTTACAGATGATGGTATAGAACGTCTGGGTTGCCAAAATATTGGCGGTAGTCATAACAGCGGCTAAAGCAATGGTACCAATTCCCCATGCTAAAGCACGCTTCTTTTTAAGAATCTTTTTGATACTCATGATACATCTCCTCAACGATTATTCATCTTCAGAGATAATGTTGGAATATTTCGCTGTTGGCCAGGTCAAGTTAACGTCTTCTGGAACGCTGAACTTCAAGCAGTCAACCATTGGAGCAGTGGATAAAGCAGTACCATATAACCATTCGTCATTATCTGTGATCATCTCAATCTTATTATTACCCTGTTTCAAAGAAAGATTGATACCTAAAGGATAATCTTCAAAGGCAAGCCAGCCAGCACCCTGAGCTGGAACATTAGGGAAGAAGATGGATTCATAACTGATGGCTTCATCATTCAATTTGACTGGATATTTAGTGGCATTGATTTCCATTGGACCACGATATTCAGCAGACAATCTCATATAGATGGTAGCGTTGGAAACTGCCTTATCGGATTCAATATTGAAGATTAAATTGTCACCCTTGTTGTAAAGGAAATGGACCCAGAAGCGGTTAGAAGCTTCAGCAGAACCATCATAGTCTTCCTGAATCAAACCCTGGCCAGAGGTACCACCAGAATAAGTGGAACCCTGCATACCCTGACCATCAGTGATGCATGGACAATATTCTGCTTCAAAAGTGTAACCTTTGAGTTTTGCAGCACCAGTTTCACCCCAGACAGCATATAAAGTCATATCCTTATTGACAGGATAAGTGAAGTCATAAATCTGAGTGCTTTCACTATCAACAGACCAACCGATGAAGGCCTTGCCATTGCGAGTTGGATCAGTTGGAGCGGTAACAGTCTTGCCCTTTTCAACCGGAACTACAGTGGCCTTTGGAGCACCTTGGTAGTTTAAATTGAAAGTGACAGAAACCTTCTTGACATTGCTGGAAGCAGAACTGGAGGAGTCTGGTGTGACAGAAGAAGCGGAAACAGAAGAGTTACCATCAACATTGCTGCTCTGGGTAACAGAAGAAGTAACACTGCTATCAGTCTGAGAAGTCTGGGTAGAGTCATTGGTTTTACTACTTACAGATGAAACAGCAGTACGATCACAACCTACTAACATCAACATAGATAAGACGAAGACAAAAGCGTTTGATTTTTTCATAGGATTCTCCTTTTATAAATATTTTTTAAACAACGAAGAAACTGCTAAAGATTCCTCTCTAGCAGTTTCCTCTATCAAATATCGTTTAGCTTTTCGACAGAAAGAGGATTACTTATCCTCTCTCTTTTTCTTGAAGACAAGAGCAGCTCCAAGGACAGCCATAGCACCGATACTGCTGCTAGCGATAGCAATAGAACCGCCACAGCCAGTGTCTTTACCAGTCTGGTCGTTGATCTTGGACTTCAAATCAGCAATTTCTTTTTCGAGATCAGCATTCTTCTTAGCGGCTTCTTCAGCAGCGGCATTAGCCTTGTCGGCAGCTTCCTTAGCGGCATCGGCATCTTCCTTGGCCTTGGCGATCTCTTCAGCAGAATTGTCTTTGGCAGCTTCCACGACGTTGATGGTCAGAGGTCTGCCAATGAGAGACTCAGTAACCGTACCGTCATTATCCTGGAGATAGACCTTGGTGAGAATGTTGCTGACGGTCTTACCAGCCTTGACTGGAGTACCGACGATGGCGCCATCAACAAGTTCGAGGCCTTCTGGAAGTGGAGCAAATGGGTCGACATAGGTTTCAGTATCAATGATACGATGTGTATCATCTAACATACGGCCACTTCTGAATTCGGCGCTGAGAGCGACAGCAGTCTCGCTTTCTTCATTGAGAGCAAGAGTGATAGCACCATTCTTTTCGCCTTCAACAGAGATGGCATCAGTGAGCTTGGCGATGGTTGGATCGACGTTACCGGAGTTGGCAGCAGCCCAGAGAGTCTCATGGACTCTGGTTCTGACAGCATACCACCAGGTGTAGGATTCAACCTTGGTAGCCTCGGTACCTTCTGGAGAACCAGCAGGGATGTAGTCGAAGACTGGGCAACCCTTGCCACCGTTGGCAGCATCGTCCCAGACGCATTCAATGGTATCATTGAATTTCTTGTTGTCGAGCTGCATATTGTCACCTGCAATAGTACGGAGGTTGATGTTCTCGTACTTGGTGGTATCAAATGCGTTGTTGCCGTGGTGAGTCATATCGGATAAGACAGCACCCTTGAAGCCCCATTCTTCTCTCAAGACCTTGGTGAGAAGCTGATAGGAACCAGCAGTTTCCTGGAGACCGAGTCTGTTGTAGGAAGACATGACACCAGTGGACTTACCATCCTGGACGACCATCTGGAATGGCTTGAGATAGATTTCTCTCAAAGTCTGTTCAGAGACATAAGTGACGACACCTTCACGACCACTTTCCTGATCGTTGACGGCAAAGTGCTTGAAGTAGCAATATAAGCCTTTTTCGGTAGCGGCACCAACAACCTTGGCACCCATGACACCGGACATAAGTGGATCAGCAGAATAGTATTCGAAGTTACGACCACCGAATGGAGAACGATGGATGTTGACAGCTGGACCAAACCAACCGAACTTTGGACCGCTCTTCATGGTGAAGCTGAAGCTACCCCAAGACATGGTTGTGACCACTTCCATGTGGGCTTCAGTACCGATCATTTCACCCTGTCTTCTGGCAAGTTCAGGATTGAAGGTAGCAGCAACAGTTGGAGCACCACACCACCAGATGATCTGGTACTGGGAAGGACCATCACTATCGGTACCCTGCTTCTTGCCGATGGCATCTAAGCCAACGGTGTGGAAGCAACCATCTTCAACGAATTTCTGAAGTTCAGCATAAGTGAACTGATTGAGGAATTCATCCCACTTTGGATCATCCTGATCGACACCGCGCATTTCAGCAAACTGGATACGATCCTTCTGTTCCAATTCGTGTTCAGAGTGGACCTGAGACCAGTTGGCTGGGATATCATCCTTGGACTTATAGGCTTCTTCTGGGAGATAGCCGTTGTGGAGAACATCGATATCAGCCATGGAGAAGGAATGAGTGAGATATTCAGAAACCTTGGAACCTTGCTTCAAGGTACGGGATTCCATGGTTGGATGAGTTGGGAAGGTGGTGGCAAAGCTGGAACGGCTCATGAGATGATAGCCGACATCCTTTTCACCTGGGAGAGAGGCAAAGACGTTGTCTTCAGAGAAACGGTTCTCGACCTTGTTATCGGTGTAACGATCGTTTTCATATTTGATACCATTGTCCTGGACCTGGAATTCAACAGCATCATAAGCTTCGTGAGCATTCTTATTGACGGAAAGAGAATACTTGCCAGCATCAAGTTCATAACCCTTGAAACCGTTCTTGTTGGCATCCTTATAGTCATAGGAAGCAAGATCCTGGACGTGGAAGCTGACCTTGACGATTTCAGACTGACCTGGCTGGAGAAGTTTGGACTTGGCAAAGCCGGCCAAGACTTCATATGGTTTTTCAATTCCGCCCTTGGTGTATGGAGCCTTCCAGTAAACCTGGACAGCATCCTTACCAGCAGTGGAACCGGTATTGGTGACTTTGACGTTGACGGTGATCTCATCATCAGCATCAGTGAGCTTGACAGCCTCATTCAAGGCTGGATAAGTGGAGACGATAGACTGAGTGAAGGAGGTATAGCTCAAGCCATAACCGAATGGATAGATGACGCCTTCCTGAGAGTTATACCAGGTGTCGCCAGAGCCTGCTTCAGCGGCTTCCATATCGGCGTACTTGGTTTCATAATAACGATAATCAAGGTAGACATCTTCTTCATAGGTGACATAAGCAGATGGACGGACACCGTTCAAACCGCCGTTGACAACCTTGTGTTCTTCATCCTTCCAGGTGGCTTCAGAGGCGGAATCGACTGGAGTTCCATCTGGATGGAACATGGTATCCTGTGGATAGGCAACACCATCGATGATGTTGGTCTGAGAGTTATCAGCCCAGTTCTGGAAGGTAGGATCCTTGGTGAAGTCTCTTGTCCAGGTATCGACAGTTCGACCAGATGGGTTGATGGTACCATTTAAGATTCTACCGACGGAGATAGCACCATGAGCACCTGGAGTACCCATCCAAATGACAGCGTTGATCTTGTCATCAGTTTCGAAACGATCGCACTGGAAGGCATTACCAGTATTGAGAAGAACGATAACCTTGCTAAACTTTTCTTCGATCATGTCGATCATGTCGATTTCGTTCTTGGAAAGTTCAAGATAGTGTTTGTTGCTGACTGGATCATCCTTGTGATCGCGAGCGTCATAGGTCTTGCAGTCAACACCTTCAGTACCACCACGAGCAAGGACAACGATAGCGGCATCCTTATATTCATCAAAGGTAGCCTTTAATTCTTCATCGTAAGTATCGATGGCACTTTCACCAACGGTAGCTTCAGAGACACCAGTCCAACCGGAGTTACCATTAGTCTTCTTTGGACCAGATTTAGTATCATCCTTATAGAAATCAATTAAGGCCTGGTTGACCTGATAGCCAGCCAACTCAAGAGATTTCTTGATGTCGATTTGTTCTTCGCCCTTAACGGAACCAGAACCAGAACCGCCACCACCGTACTGGAGATCGACGGAGTTCTTACCGAAGACGGAAACTTTCTTAACACCAGAGAGAGGTAAGGTGGCGCTACGTCCTGACTTAGCGTTCTTTAATAAAACCATACCTTCACCAGTAAGTTCAGCGTTTAAAGCAGAACCGGCCTTGGTGTACTCAGCGACACTGTTGAAATCAGTAAAGTAGGCATACTTCTTTGCTCCAACATAGCCTGCAGATTCGGCTGATGCGTAACTTGTAAGACCAATGCTGAGGAGAGAGAGAAGTGATAACATCACAAATTTCTTCTTCATATGTATATCCTTTCCGCACTTGATGTGCTTGCTTCACAAATGTAAAAGACAATTCAATTCACTCATGAATGCGCTTTTATGATAAAAATACCCGTGCTATGAAAAATTGACAATGTTGCAATTTCTAATAGACAAAGTTGCCCAGTTATTCCTTTTGTAACTAGGGCAAAAAAGCAAGAATGTCCGATATTTTCTTGTGTTTTTAGAACAAAAAAGAAGGTTTTTAACAAAGACAAATTCAAGATGAAATATTTTTGTCAAAAACTTCATTTTGTACTAATGAGTTTACTTTTTTCGGCATAAATTGCGGTTTAAGGGACATTATTTGCATACAAAAATAGACAAAGTTGCTAAAACTAGAGTTTTTATACTAATGTAAATTATCTCTTTGACTGCCATGAAGAAACGTAACATCCAAAATTGACTTTTTTGCGAAAGCCTATAGATAATTATGAGATATTTCATTCTTTTGAAGGAACGTTCAAAGTTGACAAATATAAATACCTATAAAAGCGGTATCATAACCAGATAGTATTCCTCTAATAAAAGTAGTATAGAAATGATGTGTTTAGATATAAGTAATATCTTTGAATTCTTTTGCAGGCCAAAAGAAAAGAGAACTGCTTTGTGACCATTAGTCATAAAGCAGTTCTCTGATTGAATTCGTTAGAAAGAATATTCTAAATCGAAGTTGGTCTGCCAAATCTTAGCAGACATGTTTTCCTGAATATCTTTGTCATCCATAAAGTCCATAGCGACAATGCCATAGAACTTCTTGCCCTGTTCTTTCAGGGTTTCAGCCACAGCTGGATTAACCTTCTTGGCGTAGTCTTTGATGGTATCGATCAAATTACCATTGCCGATGCTATTGGCATTGGTATAAAGAAGCATAAAAGCGTCATAGCCGTTTTCATTTTCCTGTCTCTTATATTCCTCGGCTTTTAATAAACCGTTGTTGACCCATTCAATTTTCTGATCGACAGTGGAAGATAGGAAATTGGATAAGGACCAGGAGAAATTATAAGCATTATTCTTATAGACACTGACCATTCTATCCGTATCGCGATAAGCAAGAGAATAGTTCTTCGCTTCTTCATCACCATAGGTATAGGCGTTACCAAAGCCGACGTTCTTACGTAAGCTGCTATCGTTATAACCAAAGTTGCTAAGTAAGACGATCTTGCCTCTTACTTCACCAAGAGTAGGAACACCTTTACTGGTAGCATCATAGACTTCTGGATAAGCTGGATTTGGATTCTTGGCAAGTTCGCTGAAGAACTTTGTCGCATATTCCTGAGTTTCTTTATCTTCTTCATCTTGTAAATCAAGAATGATGGTTTCACTTGGATGAGCGGTAAGGAAATCCTTGCACCAAGCCATCAATTTATCATTATCGGTAGTTTCATAATGATCAGGAAGAACACCGTTATCCACCGTCTTGTAGTTGCAGGTAAATGTACCATGAGCAAGTTTCAATCTTGCGGAGTTATAGGCTAAAGAGCCATCATCAGCAAGTTTGGTATCCTGAAGGTTATAACGGATATCGAGATAACGAACACCGTGTTCTAATAGACCTTCTTCAGTGGTCGTCACATCTTTCTTGAAGGCTCTTTTGGTCGTATAGGACTGAGAGCCGATATAAAGACTCTGACAATTGGTATAAAGATCGATGATAGCAGTAGCGGAAGTATGAGCGGTAGCGGCGTCATGAGCGCCTGGGATGTTGATATCGGTGATTTTCATATCATCAGGAAGATATTTCATCCATTCTGCAGAGGAGATATCACCAGTGGTTCTGATATTTTCAACCATATCAGAAGAATTGGCATGATAGTTTCTCTTCACCGTCAAAGAAGTCTCATCACTACAACGAAAACCAAACACAACCGGAAGAATCAGAGCCGAAAACAATGTTGCTTTTTTCATGAGCGTTTTTCCTTTCTTTTTCCAACATTTCTTTGAGATTCTATTCTTGAAAACTATTAATTCATTTCAAGAAATACGATTGCTATTATATCATTGAAAGATTTGATTTGATTCTGAAATTAACAAATGTGTAAGAATACGAGTGATTTGCATAGAAAAAGTTAGGATTTCCTGGTGAACAGAAAAGCTTAAATTGCATCCAGTTCAATTCTTAAATTACGATAAATACTCTTTTAATTCTTCTTGAACCACATTTTGAATTCTTTGTGCTTCCGCTTTAAACCAGGCCTCATCTAGTCCAGAAGCCCTAGCTACTTGATAAATATCTTCTAATCCAGGATTACCATTCTTGTTGACAGTCATCTCGTGCTCTTTACCCATACCACCTTTTGTCAAATCAAACGAAGGTGAGAACATATAGCTTTTCTTGTTTTCATCATAATAGAAAGAAAAGTTTTTTGTATGATCATCCGTGTTATTCGCAAAGACATTGAAACACATGACACGAAAGACCTTGTACACTTCCGTTATTCCGGCAATCCTTCTTGTCAACTTCATCAAACCCAAATAATCCAGTGATGGATATTCATGACTCACTTCCAATAAACCCGAAACAGAAATAACATGAATTCTTTCATTCTTATTTCTATCAAATCTCATCTCACCAAAATATCCGTCGTTCCATTTGGATGGGAATAAATCAAACGAAGGAATAATCAAGCCTGCTTTCAAAGCAGCTCGATTATAGTCATATTCCATCTTACCAACATTTTGTTTATCTGTTCTAAGCGGGAATTTAACAATCCAGTCATCATCAGAAATGCGCACATGGGCCTTAGGTCTACTACCACCTGAAGAGCCTCCTAAAAGATAAAGCGCATCATAATCTTGAGGGTTATCCTCTTGCACATCATCAAACGCCTTTTTGATCGCATCAAAATCAAGTGTATCTCTTGGATTATCAAAACCATAATTCGGTTCATAGGTTAAAGCACCTAAGGAGTCCGAGGTAAGAAAAGCCAGTTTTTCTAAGATATTAAGAGATTGATAAGAAATACCTTGTCTTTGCAATTTACGACTTAATAACAATTGACCCCAACTGTCAGGCAACGAATCAGCAAAAACACCAAACAATCCATCAAAAGTATGCGACTTAGGGACAAAGATGCCACTGGTTAATGGTAAAGAAAGTGGTGAAATAGAAAAGCCATTCTTCAACCATGATTTTTCATATTGAAAAGCAACTTTTCCATCATTTTGCAAAACTAACAATCCCACTTTTGCATGATGATAAAGCACATTTAAAAACTTAATTCTGTTCTTCATCTTGAATCATCTCCTCTAAAGAGACATATTTTTTCTTAAATAAACTGCTGACATCATCAAGACATCCCAGCACAGAAGCAATATTCAGTAAAGCAGATAATGATATTTTCCCCGTTTGCTCAAAATAACGCAAAGTCGGAAGTGGCACACCACTGCGCGTTGCCACTTCTTTTTGGGTTAAGTGCTGATGTTTTCTCAATTCTTTGGCCTGCTTGGCAATCAAGTAAGACGCATATTCTGGTGTCATAACACCAAATTGTTCTTCAAAAGTAAAATCTTGCTCTTTCATAGTAATAATATTTTATCATTATTAAGGTATAAACTCAAATAATCAATAAAATATTATTACTTTTACTCGAAAGATATACAAAAAAAGCCCGACAGAATCGGGCAGTTTTTTTCTAAATGGCGGAGCGAGAGAGATTTGAACTCTCGCACGATTTTACTCGTCTATGAGCTTTCCAAGCCCACCTCTTCAGCCTCTTGAGTATCGCTCCACTGAATTAAGATAAGTTTTACTTAGCTTGCCACTCACAAAGTAGCATAAACTATTTTATCGGAAAACTTTCGCAAGTCAAGGAAAATTTATAGAAAAGAAAGAATTAATTTCTAACAAATGTTATAATTGCTATTATGAAATATATAATCACTGAAAACGAAGCCAATCAAAGAATCGATAAATTCTTAAAAAGGATGCTCAAAGATGCTCCTATTTCTTTCATTTACAAGATGTTCCGTCAAAAAGATGTCAAAGTCAATGGCAAGAAAGCTGCCATCGATTACATCACCAAGGAGGGTGATGAAGTAAACATCTACATCAAGCCACAGCTCTTAGAAGAATTCCATAAGGAAGCTCTTTTAAGACCAGTCAAAGCAGATTTTGAAATTATCTATGAAGATGATAATATCCTCGTGATCAACAAACCCAAAGGATTGTTGGTCCATGGTGATCAGGGAGAAAAAAGAATCACCTTACAAAACATGGTCTTAAACTATCTCAAGGAGAAAAGAGAATGGGATCCAAATGCCTTAGATGGATTTGTTCCTTCTCCTGCTCACCGCTTAGATAGAAACACCACCGGTATTGTCATCTTTGGTAAAAACCTTCCTACCTTACAAGAACTGTTGGAACTCTTCCGCACCAGAGATCAGATTGAAAAGAAATATACTCTCCTTGTCAGAGGTAACTTAAGCAACGACGGTCAGATCAATTACGCCTTATTAAAAGACCCGGACAAGAAGATGGTCAAAGTCGTTCCGGAAAACAAGGGTGGTAAATCCGCTCTTACTCTCTATAAGCGAATCAAGAATTATGCCTTTGGCTATTCTTTAGTCGAAGCTGAACTGATGACGGGTAGAACCCATCAGTTGCGAGTCCATTTTGCTGCCATCGGTCACCCGATTGTCGGCGATAGCAAATACGGAGACTTCCAGGTCAACGAAGTCTTTGAAAATATGTATGGTTTGAAAAACCAGTTCCTCCACGCTTCTTACTTCAAGTTCAAGGAACTTTCTGGCAAACTAGCCTATCTTTCTGGCAAAGAATTCAAAGCCCCATTACCGGAAAAAGAACAGAAGATTCTCGATTCCATTGCCCGTATCAATTAACATATGACCCTTTCTTTGGTATTGATAGTCCTGATACCGCTATTCGTCATTCCCGTGGTCATGCTACCGCAGAACAAACTGAAATTCTTTACTTTCTGTGCCCTGGCAGGTACCGCACTCATTTTTGTGTTGGAGTTTTCTGATTTTCTTTTTCCTTCTCTTCAGATCAGAGCCAATATCGGCAAAGCCTTTTATCCAATGTTTGCTTTCTTTGCCTATCGCCCTTATTTGTCCTTCGAGGAATGTTATGATCTTTCCTTTCTTTTTACCATGCTATTTTTCTATGGCATCTGTTATCTTGCCACCTTTTTGATTCTCAAGAGAATCCACATCGGAAGCAACCCCAACATTCGAAAGCCATCTTCGATTATCAGCACCATATTTGATACGGTGATCTTCTTAGTCTGCACCTATGGCGTTTTAGCCATATTCTTAATTGATATCAGAATCATTCTTCCTTTAGGAGATGGTTTTTTAGGATGGCTGTTTCAGCTCATCCACCCTTTGAAGGCATAGATTATGGATAACACACTGAAATTCTACCTGTTAGCGGAAATCGGTGGTTGGGATACCTCAGCCTATGCTTTCAAGTACCGTTCTTCCTATAGCAAGTCAAAAGCCTATCAGGTTTTATCCTATAATGTGCTAGAAGCCAAAAACCATCTCTCTAAAGATGCTCAGGATGTCGTCAAGGAATTTGAAAACCTCAAGATTGAACCTCGTAGTCTATCTGAGGCTTTTGTACTGGAAACAAAGATCAACTATCTTGCTCTTCATTCCTTCCCGGAATATTATCTCAACCCCTTAGCTGTCGATCCCAACTACAATGGTGAAATCACCTCCATTGGGGAATTGATGATCAACATCAACGCTAAGGATATCTCCATCAATGAACTGATTCAGGATGAAGTGATTCCTCTTGAAGACAAAAAAGAAGCCGTCAAAGAAAAGATGAACAAATATCTCGATGATATGGATGATTTAGTTCATCACTCTTTAAAGACGATTGAGACTCGTGCTTTTACCAAGAAGAAAAGAGATGGTAAAAATGTATCTCTTGTCAGAGATATCATCGAGCAGTCCTTGTTCTTCTTGACTCATTTCTTCTTCCTTTTTACCCTGGCTTATCCAAACAATGTATATTGGGATGCTTTCTATAATCCTCGTCCTACCATCGCCATGACTTATGTTTCCTATCTTTTCCCGATGGCCCTATTTGTTTCAGATATCTTCTTTATTCTCTTCCACTCCTATCGAGCCAAGATTTCTGAACCCTATAATTACGCGCGAAGATTTTTAAAGAAAAACTCCAAGAAGGTCTTTGATGATATCCAAAGACAAAGTGAAAACTTATACGATTATATCTGTGGTGCCATCAACACCAGGCTTCTATTACAAAACGACATCAAGGATTTTTCCAAACTCTCCACTTCCTATGTCGACTTCAAACAAGTGTTAAATGTCTCTTCCCTTATGGAAGGAAAGACATATAAGACGCTCAATTCCTTAAGAAACATCTTTACGACCATCTCTTGGGTTATCACCATGATCACCCTGATTATCTATATCATCGGCGCCGCATTCAAGGTGGGCTTTTAGGAGGATTATGTCATACACATTTCAAAACACGACTTATGATGATATCTTCTCTTTAGCCAAAGACTTATATAAGAGTCTAGAATGGGCTAGTGAATTCCACTCTAAGGAATTCATGGCTTTTGTTTCTTCGCAAGATGCAAGTAAAGCAAAACGAATCGATAAAGTAACCATGCTTTCTGTTCCGGATGATGTCATGATTTTCTATGTCGGATGTATCTTAAATCCCTTCATGCCATTTTCCTTCCACGGACATGTCTTTAAAGACTATCAGGAATTAGGCAAAAAACTCCTTTCTTTTTCTCCTACTCCTGATCCGGTATTACAATCTCTTATTCGTTATGAACTTGTCAGCCAACACATGGAAACAACCTTTTATAGCGATACCCACAAAGAAGAATATGAAACCGTCAAGAAGATTGAAAAACTGGGAAGAGAAGATATCACTTACGCCTATTTTTCTTTAGGTTACTATCTATCGAAAAACACCACCATCATCTATGACCACGTCCTATATCAGGACTTATACAATCTCACCTACTTCCTCGTCAAGAAAGAAAAAGACCTCAACGCCCTAGGCTCCTATCTCTCCTTCTCCCCTTTATTAAGAGCTTATAGCGAGTACTCCAAAGAAGGTGAGAAAATCAAACAATACCTGCATCTTTGCGATAAAGTGGATAGCTCAGCAAAAGAGCTAGAAGACTTCCTCAATCGCCGAAAAGGATAAAATTTATTCCTTCGCATGAAACGCATGCATTATAATAAGAGATGTTAGAAATATAAATAAATTTTCTACCCCCAACAAAAAGGGAGAATGCACTTCGGGGGTCAACAAAAAGAAGTGCAAGAGCAAATTATGGATTATCAGATGAAAATGAACGCTTGGTTGGAATCAAGCCTTGTCTCTGAAGAAGACAAAGCCTACATCCGCAGCCAGGACGAAGACACACAAAAGGAAATGTTCGGTTCTGATCTTCATTTCGGCACTGCTGGTATGAGAGCCTTACTCGGTCCTGGTTCAGCAAGACTCAACCTTCTGACCGTCAGAAGAGCGACCATTGGTGTAGCCAACTTCCTTTTAGCCAAATACGGCAGAGAAGCTGCCAAAGAAAGAGGTTTTGCCATTTCTTTTGATAACAGGCATTTCTCCAAGGAATTCAGAGACATGGCTGCCAAAGTGTTGACTCAACAGGGCTTCAATGTCTTCACATTCCGCGATCCACATCCAACACCAGAACTTTCCTACACCGTCAGACACCTTCACTGCCTTGGTGGTTTGATGCTCACTGCCAGTCACAACCCCAAAGAATATAACGGCTATAAAGTCTATGACGAAGAAGGTTGCCAGGCTGTCTATGGCAACATCGATGGCTTGATTGCTGAAATCGATAAATTACCAGATGAATTATCTGCTACCTATGAACCACTTGATGAAGCGAAATTTGGTAAAGTCACCTTCCTTGATGACGACGACAAATATGATATCGACTTCGTCAACAAGGAAGTCGCTACTTCTTTATATAAGGATGTCTTTGAAGGAGAAAGACTCACCAAGATCGTCTTCACTCCTGAATGTGGATGCGATGTCAAAGTCGGTCCAATGGCCTTAAGAGCGGCTGGTTATGAAGTCTCTACTGTTCCTGGCCAGGATTTCTTTGATCCCGACTTCACCGGCACACCAAATCCAAACCCTGAAAGCGAAGAAGCCTATTTAGCCGCTTTTGCTCACATCAAGAAACTCAATGCCGAAGGTGGCAAATTCAATATCATCATGGCTACCGACCCAGATGCCGATAGAATGGGTATCGCCTTTATCAACTCCAAGGGTGAGATTCAGCGCTTCACCGGTAACCAGACCGGTGCATTGCTCATCGACTACATCTTAGGCACCTTACAGAGAAGAAACGAACTTCCAAGCAACGGTTGTATCTGCAATACCTTTGTCACCGGTGCTCAGGGTGCCAAGGCTGCCAGCTTATATAATATCAAGGTCAGAACCACCGCTACCGGTTTCAAATACATCGGCGACATGGCCTCTCGTATGCCTGCTGAAGGCGACAAGTATCTCTTCGGTTATGAAGAATCCTATGGTTATCTTATCGCTGACTTTGTCAGAGATAAGGATTCCTTACAGGGTATTGTCGCGATTGCCGATATGTGTGAATACTACCTCAGAATGGGTAAGACCCTCGATGTCGCTTTAGCCGACCTCGACAGAAGAACCGGTCACTATTTTGATACCCAGTACAACATCTACTTCAAGGGTGCTGGTTCCTTAGATAAGATGAATGCCGAAATATCAGCCATCAGAGCTAATCCATTTTCTTCCTTAGCCGGCAAGAAGGTGAAGACCTTATCCGACTACCTGGATAGAAAGATCATCAACTTCGTCGATCATTCCACCGCTGAAATGAACTTGCCAGATATCGACAAGACCAACTGTCTGAGATTTGATTTCGAAGATGAATCCTTCTTATGTATCCGTCCTTCCGGTACTGAACCAAAGGTCAAATTCTATGTTGAAATCGTCAAGGATGACGTCACCGGCAAGAAGGAAGCCGATGCCATGGCTGAAGAATTAAAAGCCATCATGCACTTGAACTAACGTAAAAGACCTAGGAGCAATCCTAGGTCTTTTCGCTTGAATTGTTTTTTATATCTTGAAGAAATCTTTTAAGGCGTGATAGATTCCTTCATGGTCATTATCATACTCTGTCACATAGGTGGAGTATTGTTTTAACTCCGGAGAACCGTTTTTCATGACAAAGGAGACACCCGCACTGGTAATCAGCTGGAAATCGTTCATGGCGTCACCAAAGGCGATGATATGCGCTTTATCGATATGATAAAACTCAGCAAGTTTATAAATGCTAGTCGCCTTATTGGTATCTAAGAAGTAAAACTCGGCAAAATGGGGAGCGTTAAACCAGAAGCGAAGGCCAAGGTTATCAAAGTGGGAAGAAACATAATCTAACATAGCCTGCTTATCAGATAAGTCCTTTACTTCGATAACACAGGTCATCACATCTCGATCTAGATTTTCCAATACCGAACCGATATGAAGTTTCATTCCTTCAGGATGAAAGAAATAGGTATAAGCATCATTCTTTCTTAAATAGAACTGATCGGTATCATCCTCAAGCATCATATTACAGAAGGCATCCTCACCAAAATGAGAGACGAAAGAAAGAACCTCTTCTTTCTTGATCCATTTCCTGATGGGAGTAAAGTTAGCATCATAAGGATTATCAATGATGGCTCCGTTATAACCGATATATGGGCCATTCAAATTGAGCATGCTATGGTACTGATAAATCGAGCGAGGTGGTCGACCGCTAGCAATGGTGACAATATTTCCCATGTCGGATAACTTCTGAAGAAGTTTTTTCGTCTTGGGAGCAATATTCTGCGCTGAAGTTAACAAGGTTCCATCAAGATCAAAAACAAGAAGGAACTTCTGATTTTTAAGTATTTCGTTCATATATCTCTATTATATTTTTTTGTGAAAAAAATAGGGTAAGTATTATACAGCATTTTTCACGAATGAGGTAGAATATTAAGGCTATGAAAAATCTATTAAAAGTTTTAAGTGTATTACCATCTATTTTCCTGGTGAGCTTTGCACCAGCACAAGT
>JAEEGL011457820.1_pt1 | contig 25123 bp, 10 predicted proteins | sample 9134231 | NCBI WGS metagenome assembly JAEEGL01 (sample SAMN16246548, study PRJNA631951) | gut metagenome | biome: gut microbiome; feature: rumen; material: fiber-attached | host: Bos | place: Iran: Karaj | collected 2018-10 | reverse complement strand
TGCCTGTGGCGACAAGCAGGAAGTGCCCGAGGAAGTGAAAGCGCCGGAAGAAGCGCCTGTGGCGATATCGTGTATGCCGGGACAGACGGTAAGCGGTGATAAGTGCATGTGCGGCGAAATCGGCTTGAATCCTGACGATGCGAAGCAATGGAACTGTGTTGGCGATATCTGGACATGCTTGTTCAATGACGGCTGCAGCGATGATGGATTCAATTACCCCAAATGGGCCTATCTGGGTGAAAGAGCGCCGGGAAAGATCCCCCAAGTCCCGGTAGATCCGACTGGATATACGCTCAAATCCATCAATTTGAAGGTCGGAGACTCGAATTACGAGCACCGGATGGTCTGGAACTGTGAGGCGGGTACATGTATGTGCGGCGGCGTGCAAATCGATAACGGCGCCAATTGCATCGACGAAACCACGCCGATTTATGGCGGTGTTGTCTGCGGCGGCACGGTTTGCCAGATGGCCGACACATGCAAAGACGGCCAGTGCTGGTGCGGCGAAACCCCACAAACTGCAGAAAATGTGAACATCTATAAATGCGAAAACGGCGCGCCAGTCTGTCCGAATCTCGATGGCTGTGCATGCAACGAGGGAATTTGTCCGGTCAATGCGATATGCGATGTGAACGGCTGCCGGTGCGGCATGCAGAAACTCGACAATTTGAGGGATGCGAACAAGTATGGCTGCCGCGACAACCAATTGATGTGTATAGCGAGCGGCGGATGCGCATGCGGCGAATCCATGTGTCCCGAAGGCAGCATTTGTAATAACGGACAATGTTTATGCGGCAATAATGCAATCGTAGATTTAAAACAGGCCGGCAAATACAAATGTTTGGATAACCAGGTGAAATGCCAGGATCCCAACGGATGCGCATGTGGTGATGGGCGTTGTCCGCAAAATGGCGTATGCAGCGACGGCAAGTGTTTATGCGGCGACACGACAATTTCGGAAGATTTGGAAATCGGCGACGGCTATATCTGCCAGAAAAACGACGTCATCTGCACACAGAAAAATGGCTGTCAATGCGGCGAAGGGTATACGCCATACCAAGGCCGCTGTGTCGGCGGCCGCGGCCATTGCTATGACGTGCCCATTCACACCATCGACCTGGCTGTGATGAATTCCGGCTACATCTGTAAGAATGCGATTCCCCAGCCAATATGCAACGATAAAGACGGCTGCAGCTGCGGCAGCAGCAAATGCCCATATCTGGCCGCATGCATCAATGGCAAATGCACATGTGCAAACGAAACTGAGATTATTGCACTCGCCGGAAGCGATATCGATAAGTATATATGTGTGAATGAAGATAAAGATAACGACTATTATTATACATCCTATTCGGCTGATGGTTTTAGATGCAATAACAAGAATGGCTGTAAATGCGGCGATAATCTATGCCCAAATGAAGCACTGTGTACGAGTGAGGGTTGCAAATGCCGATCGGGATCTATCATTACAGATATGCATATACCTGCATCTGATATACTCAAATATGAGTGTTCTTATGATGCGTTGGATTGCAAATCGGAAGATGGATGCATCTGCGGCAATGGCATGTGCCCGAAGAATGGCAAATGTACGCCGGAAGGCTGTATGTGCTATGGTAATCTCGTTCTCGGATTGAAGAAAGAAGATATCGGCAACTATGAGTGCTCTGATGGATTAATTTGCAACAAGGACAGCTGCAAATGCCATCAATCTGCATGTCCCAGGGGAGCGAAATGCTCATTTCTCGGCTGTACCTGTGGCAATGAAGTCGTCGAAGGCATCACATTGGATCATGCGCCTGAGTTTAAGTGTAACGAGGATGGCCGCGTTGAATGTATGGATGAAACGGGATGCACATGCGGTTCACATCACTGCAAAACCGGAGAATACTGTAAACAGGGCCGATGTATTAATGAAAAGATGATGCACATCGGTGATGAAGATTACGATGACGACGATGATGACGACGATGATGACGACGAAGAATACTATGATGACGATGATGATTGTTGTTACGGTGATGGCGATGAAGTGGATGAAGATTACAGCAAAACCGTCTATACGCGAGGCGAAACCGTTGGTAACGTGCGATATTGTCCAGCATCATGCAAGGGAGTTGATTGCAGACGAGTCGAATGTACGGATTGTGCCAGTTTTACCTGTGTTGAAGAATGGACTTACAATTGGGAGGATAAGCTGAGAGAGAAATCCGGACAATGGCAATGTATGAAGCAAGGTGGCTGCCATCATGCATACATGTATTATCGGTATTATAAAGACATTGATGCCGCATCTCAGAATTTTTCGGGATATCCAAGAAATACCTTTGAGACACTTAACAAAAAAGGTGAAGAGGTCGTCGTTTGCAATGGCGTTTTGCCATTTAGCGCACTGGCCTTAGACCACATTCCTGTGCCCACACGTACGGATAGCGAGGGTGAGATCGAGGGTGAGGGTGAGAGTGAGGGTGAGGGTGATGAACCCCAGACAAATCGTATCAAATTTGTATGTGATATGGATAAATGCGCATGCGGCATGACAACCTGCAAAAACGGTGAAATGTGCGATAATGGCAAATGCAGCAAATACGCAGGATGTCCCTATACAGACAAGATCGAAGACTCACGCTTCTATTGCCACAGCGCCGGTAAAACACCTGAATTGAGACCAGAACAGGCCGATGGCTATGAATGCCGCAAGGAAAAAGGCAGTGATCGCCACTGGTACTGCAATCGTTCGAATCCAGCCATGTGCATCTGCGGCGACGGCATGTGCCCCAAAGGCGCATATTGCAAAGATGATAAGTGTATGTGCGGCAGTGAGCAGCTCAAAGATGGATATCGCTGCGAAAATAATAAGCAAATCTGCGACACAGTTGGCTGTATGTGCGGCGGCGAACCACTTAGGATGGATTACCAATGCAGTTTGCATGACAACCAGATATGCACAAATGAAGACGGATGTATTTGCGGCGAAGGGAAAACTGCCAAAGGCGATATCTGCGTAAAAGATAAAAACCGCTGTGCCAGCGGCAGCACCAATGATGGCTGTTTATGCGGTGGTTCACCTTTAAAAAAATATTATAAATGCGTCGCAAGTAAACAAGTATGCGACTATTGGTACGACGATGACGATGATGACGATGATGATTATGATGATTATGACGATGAAGATGAGGATGACAATGACGCTGGTGGCTGCGAATGCGGGAATGAAGAAATATCCAGAGGGGATATCTGCAGAGGCGGTAAAGTTATCTGCGGCAAAAATAGTACAAATGAAGGATGTTTATGTGGTGACAAACCACTTGAAGTTAGATATAAATGTGTAGATGGCAAACAAATCTGCGATCGCGAATACATACTGTGTAATTGTGATTCACAGTCCTGCGGCTATAACATGATTTGCGAAGATGGCCAGTGTATATGTCAGAATGGCGAATTTAAGCCAGGATGTATGTGTGGCGGCAAGCCACTGGAACTCGGTTACCGGTGCATCGATAACCATCAGGTTTGTCAGATCGCTGAAATGAAGTATCTTCTGGATATTATGAAAACAGAGTCAGATAATATGCAGAAAGATGTTAAATCCAAATTAATGAAGATACGTCCATATATGTGTTCGTGCGGTGACGCGACGATTTTCAACGGACAGACCTGCGAAAACGAACAGTTGTGCACGGATTGCGCCTCCAATGAACGCAAGACCAATTCCAATGGATATTTATCCGAAACATGCAACGATACAGAAATTGAGTACATTCTTAGCATATCCGACAAACTGGATGAGGATGATACCATTGCACCAGTGAACGCCTGTGTTTGCGCAGAGAATGATATGCCATCAAATGCATCTGACTACTATTGCAATCTATCCATGCAATATACACATGAATTGGAAAAAGACACTCGCTCTGCCAGCATCCGTGTCAATCTAAACGATAACGATTACGATGACGATGACGACGACGATGATAATAACGATGATGAAGATGACAATCATCACATCTCATATAGATTCTCGTACTATTTTGATGGCTGGTTCTGTGCCAAAGACTCCTGTGCATGCGGCAGCGAGACTTGTGTTAATGGAGAACAATGCAGAAATGGCCATTGTATAAAGGAAACGAGTCGCTTAAAGGAATTCTGCCCTGTTCAGGATTCATTCAACGGCATCACCTACGAAAACGATACGTGTTATTGCAATGGCGTGCCGATAACAACCGAGCATCTCAAGAGCTATATGTGCGACAATGGTACAGCCTGGAAATGTATAGAAAGCTCGTGTCAATGCGGCGAAATGCGCATATTTAAAGATAATTATTGTCTGGGCGAAAATCTGTGCGGCGGTAATCCGGAATGCTACAATGCGATTCAGCGCAGCATGCAGAGTATATCCGGCGTTATGGATGCAATATTCTGATGATTTGTGAAGTGGATTGATTTCTTTGTAACTGGTAGAGACATCCTTTGGAACGTCTCTACCAATATTGCAATCAGCACATATATGGTAATGCCATGAAACGATTATTTGTATTATTCATCTTGGGCATGTGTGTATGTTTGAACGCATGCGGTGATAAACAGGACGTCGTAGACAACAGCACACCCACTGTTGAAGAAACGCCATTGGCGGTTTCGTGTTTTCCTGGCCAGACAGTAAAAGGCGATAAATGTACCTGTGGCGAGATCGGCATGCAGCCGGAAGAAGCTAAAAATTGGTCATGTATAGATAACATCTGGACGTGCTTGAATAACGATCTATGTGCATTTGAAGGCAAATATTACACAAAATGGGGGTATCTGGGAACAAAGGCACCAGGAAAGATCCCCAAACAACCGGATGAACCAACGGGTTATACGCTCAAATCGATTAACATCCCAATTAACAAAACAAGCATTGAACATCGAATGGTATGGTCGTGTGAAGCAAATACCTGTCTATGCGGCGGCGTGCAAATCGAGAACGGCGCAAACTGTATTGATGAAGCCACACCGATTTACAGCGGCGTTGTTTGCGGATCTGTGACATGCCAAATGGCAGATACATGCAAAGATGGTCAGTGCTGGTGCGGCGAAACACCGCAAACTGCCGAAAATGTGAACCACTTTAAATGCGAGAATGGAGCGCCGGTATGCCGGGAACTTGAGGGTTGCAAATGCGGTGATGTAATTTGCCCGGTCAACGCAATATGTGATGTCAATGGCTGCAGATGCGGCAATAGCAAGTTCGAGAAATTAACAGATGGCGGGAAATATGCATGTATCGAAGGCGATTTAACCTGCATCGCCAAAGATGGATGTGTATGTAACGATGCCCCCTGCCCGGTAGGAAGCTACTGCAATAATAATACATGTACCTGTGACGATAATCCGGTAGCAGGTATTGATGATGCATCAGGATACATCTGTAAGGATGGAGATAACATCTGTCTGAAACCAGAAGGATGCCGATGTGGTAACCAAATTTGTCCCACAGAAAGCTATTGTAATGCCGGCAAATGCGAATGCGACGGCAGTGTTCTGATTGCACCGGATTCTGCAGGCAAAGATTACGAATGCGATTACAATGGTGATTATAAAGAATTTATTTGCAATAATAAATCAGGATGTGCATGCGGTAATGGCGCATGTCCATACTGGGGAATATGCCTTGATGGACAGTGTTTATGTGGCGATAAAAACAGATTCGATGATTCTATGGATATCGATATTAAAGATTATATCTGCAAAAACGGATATTTTGTATGCCAAAACGAGAGCTGCAAATGTGGTGACAGCTATACACCAGAGGGCGGATCATGCATTAAAAACCGTAGTTATTGTTATGATGTACCGATTCACACCATAGATTTGAGTGTGATGAAAGATGGGTATGTGTGCAAAAATAGCATTCCATTACCTGAATGTACAAGTGAGGACGGTTGTGCATGCGGAGACGGTATTTGTCCAGAGTATGCATCATGTCTGAACGGCCAATGTGCATGTGGCAGTGAACGCAATATCTATGCGCTTGCCGGAGAAGATTTGAGCAAATATGAGTGTCACAACATTCAGGACTTTGATATATTAAAAAATGAAGACGATGACGATGATGATGATGATGACGCTTTCGCTGACAAAAATATAGACGATTTGGTGTATGGCGAAAAAGACTATTATGGGTTTAGATGTTCAGATAATAATGGATGCAAGTGTGGCGATGAGGTTTGTCTTCCAGGTACCATTTGTTCAACAAAAGGATGCGAATGCGGTGATCAGCCCATGTCTTCTTTAGGCATAGACAAAGCAGAAGTGTTTAAGGTCTACGAATGCCACAATCACAGCTGGCGTTGTGCCAGTGAAAAGTGTCAATGCGGAGACACATACTGTCCAAAGAACGCAGTGTGCATAGACGGAGAATGCGCATGTGGAATAAGATATGAGTATGTAGAGAATAAGTACGGAAATGCGGTCGTAATAGAGGACGTAAAAAAATATAATTATTTTGATTTACTGAACGAGTATACCGGCGAAGATATAACTAAATATATCTGTGGATATGATAAATATAATGATGGATCAAATGATGTGGAATATGATGCTGGATATATCTGTAACAGCGATCGTTGCATGTGTGGCGATTCGATTTGTTCAAAAGGCGCAAGATGCACAAAAGAAGGTTGTTTATGTCATAATCAAGACATATCCGATTATTCGGAAGTCGCCGAATCCTATACCTGTGTCAACGAAAGAATCGTGATAAATGATGAACTCACGAGTTTAATCGACGGTCTCAAGTGTACATCTGATGATGGCTGTATCTGTGGTGAGAATCATTGTGCGAATGGCGAGTATTGCTATAAAGGTGATTGCACCAACTGGGAATGCCGGGATGATGATTGCAAATGTGACGGTAAGTTCTGTCCGGCACATGCTAAATGTATCAACGGAAATTGCACGTGCAATAATAACTATGACTTCGATTTCGCGCAGTTTACTGGTGAAGATGCAGAAAAATATGAGTGTGTTGTAGATGATGATGAACCAAAAGGATTTTTCTGTATGAGTCGTTATGGCTGTAAATGCGGTGATTATGTTTGTCCACGAAATGGTGAATGTATAGAAGGTAGTTGTTACTGTGGCGACCAAGACATCTCTGATTATTTAAAAGAGGCAAACAAATATCTGTGCGAGAATGGAAACCTGATATGCAATTCAGACGATGGCTGTTCCTGTGGCGATACGCATTGTAATTATGGAGATCATTGCGATTCGGATGAATGTATTCATGATAGCGATAGCGACGATGATAGCGATAGCGACGATGATAGCTATGGTGACGACGATAGCGATAGCGACGATGATAGCTATGGTGACAATGATGACTATTGGGAGGAATGTCATTTCTCGAATGAATCTCTTTATATTCAATTATCCAGTGGAGAAATTGATGAAAATGCCATAAGATCCTGTCCAATAGAGGATATGTGTTCTATCAGTTCGTTGCGAGAAAAAGAAGATTATAGAAATGAACCAGATCATTTTACATGTGAAATTCTTTCAAGCGATGAAACGTGTTCTGACTGTGCGAGTTTTACATGTGTCGAACATCGTAAATATCGACATAGTGGGAATGAATGTCACTGTTGTGGTGATTACGAATATAATTACACGCTTGAATACGGGGAGTGGCGTTGTTTAAAGAATGGCGGATGTCATCATGCGCATTTTTATTACGATTATAACGCGACACTTGACAGCTATGCGCGCAACTATTCTGGGTATCCCCGCTTAGAACATGATAGTAATGATTTAGGAGAAGAAGTCATCGTATGTAACGACATTTTGACATATAGTGCCTGGAAAGCCAAAAAGCGCTTGTCATCGGAATCTGATACAAAACAGACAGATTTGCCTGCAACAGATGACGCTTCGCCGGAGACAAAGTCAGAAGAATTGAAATTCGTCTGTGATGCGAAAACATGTCCATGTAATGGTAAGAATTGCAAGATCGGCGAACTCTGTGATGATGGAAAATGCAGTAAATACAAAGGATGTTCATTAACAGATTCGAATACCCAATCCCTATTTTATTGCCATGCCAGCGGACAAGCCCCCGAACTCGCCCCAGAAACCAAAAAGAATTATTTGTGCAGGGCGGATAATTCCAAACTGAAACATTGGTACTGTACCTCTCAATCTGGATGCCAGTGTGGAAACGATACATGCAGCGAAAACGCCTATTGCGTTGATGGCGATTGTATGTGTGGCGACAAAGTATTGGCAGCAGGCTACAGATGTGAGAATGGCAAACAGATTTGCGATTCAACAACCTGCCTGTGTGATGGTGAACCACTCCGCGAAAACTATAAATGCGTCGACAATCACCAGGTTTGCAGACAGAAGAATTGTATTTGCGGCAATCATTCAACCCCGATTAACGATCGAGATTATTGTAAGAACGACGAGATTTATTGCTTCGAAGGAAGTAAAACGACTGGCTGTATATGCGGCGATTCACCTCTAAAAGAAGGATACCAATGCAAAGATGGGCATCAGATATGTATGCGATCCACCTGTGACTGTGGAAATGTAAAAGCTTCGAAATATGATTTTTGTGACAATAATATTGTGAAATGCATAGATGGAAGTACCACGGAAGGCTGTGTGTGTGGCGATTCAACGCTTAAAAAAGGATATAAATGTGAAGATGGGCGTCAGAAATGTATTCAGGCGAGCTGTGATTGCGGCAACGCAAAGGCATCGTTATATGATTATTGTAACAATGATATTGTCAAATGCGGTGATGGAAGTACCACGGAAGGCTGTGTGTGTGGTAATGCTCCGCTTAAAAAAGGATATAAATGCGAAGGAGGGCGTCAGAAATGTATTCAGGCGAGCTGTGATTGCGGCAACGCAAAGGCATCGAGAAATGATTATTGTAACAATGATATTGTTAAATGCGGTGATGGAAGTACCACGGAAGGCTGTTTGTGTGGTAATGCTCCGCTTCAAAAAGGGTTCAAATGCATAAATACGCAACAAGTCTGTACAGAGGAGCCATGTGAATGCGGTCAAACTGAAAAATGCCATTCGAATATGATATGTAACAATGGCAACTGTATTTGTAGTCACATGGATACTCGCCCTGGTTGCCTATGCGGCGATCAGGTTCTTACCCTGGGATATCAATGTAATGAAGGCCAGATGGTCTGTAGCGCTGGAGAACTTGATTACGTCTTTTCTGCCATGCGAGATGGCTTAGAGAAAGAAATTAAGGACAAACGAAACTATCTGTGTGCATGTGGTCATACCACCATCACAAGCGGTCAAATCTGTCAGAATAATCAGCCTTGCACAGATTGCAAGGCACACCACTCATATAAATCCATCAATCGTTTCGCAGATAAGGAAACGACTATCAATCAAGATGGATATCTCGTTACAAATTGTGGTGATAAGGTTGTTAACTACTATCTTGGCGTTCCAACAGGCGTCCGTTATGAGTATGAATTTCGTGATGTTAAACCGGTCAATCCTTGCATTTGCAGGCTATATGACGTACCGGATGCGGTTGAAGATTATTATTGCTATTTACCGATATCCCCCTATGAAGACAAAGAATACCGACCTGCTATCACGTTTTCTGTTCTTAATCATAAAAATGATCATGACTATGGTGAAGAAGATGATGATAAGCCAAAATATGAATGGATGCACGAATTCGGCGGTTGGTTCTGCGCCAAAGAATCGTGTGCATGTGGCAGCGAAACCTGTTCAAAAGATGAGCTGTGCAGCAAAGGGCATTGTATACATGAAACGAGTCGCCTAAAGGAATTCTGCCCCGTTCAGGATTCGTTCAACGGCATCACCTACGAAAACGATACGTGTTATTGCAATGGCGTACCGATGGCAACCGAGCATCTTGGAAGCTATATGTGCGATAACGGTACAGCCTGGAAATGTATTAAAGATACATGTCAATGCGGCGATTACAAAATATATAAAAGCAGTTATTGTATAGGACCCAATATATGTGCCGGAGGATCGTATTGCTATAACGTGCGCGAGCGCATGATCCTTATGATTAGTGCAGGCATGAAATAACAGCGTTTGGCCGTTATTGGGCCAGTTGTGGTATATCAGTGGTGCACCTGGTTATTTGTTCTGATTTGCTTGCGCTTAGACGCGCGATGTCGTATGAAAGCGCGCAATCGGTAATTTATTACCGATTGAAAAATGGTGTTTTCCGGGTTGGGGGCGGTGGCCCCCTACGGCGCTACCTCACCCCATACCCCAGCCCCCTTTCCCCTCTCCAGTTTGGAGAGGGGAGAGGGGGAAGCCGCATAGCGGCAGGGGGTGAGAGGTGAGGTACGCGCCTACCCCCGCTGCGGGGCGCAGCCCCGCAACGCCCCATATCCCGGCATTTATAAAAGGAAGGTAAGTTCTCATGCTTGAAGCGTTAAAGAAGTCGGACGTCGTGCGTCCCCAGGGTCCCGTTTTTATTATCGTGCTGGACGGTGTTGGTGAAGGCCGCAAGGATGGCGGAGATGCCGTTTATCTTGCCAGAACACCAGTATTCGACATGCTCGACAAAGTCGCACAAAAAACCTTTTTATTTGCGCACGGCACCCACGTTGGAATGCCGACCGATGCCGATATGGGCAACAGCGAAGTCGGGCACAATGCACTTGGAGCCGGGCGCGTATTTGCCCAGGGCGCAAGACTCGTCGAAGAGGCGGTACAGAGTGAGCGCATTTATGCAGGCGAAACCTGGAAATGGCTGGTGAATCCGGTTGTGGCCAATAAGAAGACGCTGCATTTTATCGGACTGTTGAGCGATGGCAATGTACACTCGCATATCGACCATTTGATTTCGATGATTCGCCATGCAGATGCCGCAGGCGTTTCGTCGCTTTGTGTGCATGCGTTGCTGGACGGTCGTGACGTGGGTGCGACGACAAGCCTGATTTATGTCGACAAGCTCGAAGCCGTATTGACCGAAATCAACGCAAAAGCCGATCGCAACTATCGCATTGCATCAGGCGGCGGCCGCATGATCACGACGATGGACCGTTACGAAGCCGACTGGCGCATCGTCGAACGCGGCTGGAAAGCCCATGTTCTTGGCGAAGGCCGTCAGTTTGCAAGCGCACACCAGGCCATCGAAACCTATCGCGCCGAAGAAGAAGGGATTTCTGACCAGAATCTGCCGCCATTTGTCGTTGCCAAAGATGGAAAACCCGTTGGTACCATCGAAGACGGCGATTCGGTAATCATGTACAATTTCCGCGGGGATCGTGCGATTGAGATTTCGCGTGCATTTGACAGCAAATGCTTCGACAAATTCGATCGCGTACATGTGCCGCTCGTTCGCTATGCCGGTATGATGGAATATGACGGCGATGCCCATATTCCAAGCCATTTTCTGGTTGCGCCACCGGCGATTGACCGCACATCTGGCGAATATCTGGTCGCCACCGGTCTACGCACACTTGCAGCTGCCGAAACCCAGAAATTCGGGCACGTAACCTATTTCTGGAACGGCAATCGTTCGGGATATTTCGACGAGAAACTCGAAAAGTATATCGAAGTCGAGAGTGATCGCGTCGAATTTAGTGAACGTCCCTGGATGAAATGCGCCGAAGTCACCGACGCCGTGATCGCCGAGCTCGACAAGAATCATTACGATTTGGTGCGCATCAACTATGCAAACGGCGATATGGTCGGGCATACCGGCAACCTCGAAGCGACAATTATCGCCATCGAAGCCGTCAATCTGGCGCTTGGGCGTCTGCTCGATAAGATCAAGGCCATCGGCGGTGTGGCAATTATCACGGCAGATCACGGCAATTCCGACCAGATGATCCAGCTGAACAAAAAAGGCGAATTCGTCAAAGATGCGGATGGTAACCCCGTGCCGCTGACGAGCCATACGCTGAACCGCGTACCATGCTGGCTATATGATCCAAGCGGAAAACTGCCTTGGAAACTCGACGAGAGCCTTGAGGTGCGCCGTTTGTCGAATATCGCAGCGACAGCCATATCTTTATTGGGCTACGAGCCTCCCGCAGATTACGACAAGTCCCTTATCGTGCGCACGGATAAATAATGTTGGCGCGGCGTATGGCATGTAGAGGCGCGCCTCTATCATGCCATAGCCGCGCCGCGCTTCGTATCGCCGCAAAGCGGCGATAGAAAGCGCCATAAAAACAAAAAAAACAAACACAAATACAGTCTTTTTTTTATTTACAAAGTTGATTGTGTCTCAATTTTTAGCTAAATTAATCATCGTTTGTCGGTGGTTGGAAGCGGTTTAAGCTTCGCATACCAACAACCAGAATCTAACGGAATGCGCGTGTATTCCGAAGTCGTATCGGTGCGTTTGCACCATGGAGGGAAATAATGAAGAAACGCAATGAAATCGTGTTCGCTTTGTGTGCTATTGCCTGTGCCGCTGGTTTTTATGCCTGTTCGGATGATTCAGGAAAGGTATCAGGTCAGAATATTGAAGAGCCCGGACCTGAGAAACCGGAACCAGGCGTTAAAGCCAAATTGTCAGCAGAACCGGCAACATTCAGTTTTTATAATGGTGATGTCAAGGATGTTGCGCTTACCGGGGAGCCGAATGCCAATGTCAGCGTAAGGAACAATGCGGACACCTGCGGCAACGTCGTAGAGAACATTAAGATTGGCAATGATGGTAAAGCCACGTTGAGAGTTGAAGCGATTGGTGAAGCCGGATGCAGCGGCAGAATTGATTTATCTGACGGCAATAGCTCCTATATCATTAACTACAACGTGTTATCCAAGGACACCCCGATTTTGTCTGCCAATCCGACGAGCATCACCCTTGATCCAGATGCCGTTGGCTCATTTGAAGTGAGCTATATGCTGGATGGTGTCGGTCAGGATGGATCGTTCACATTAGTGAGCTCGAATGAAACTTGCGTCGGTCTGGATAAGAAAGATTACAATTTTGTCGATGGCAAAGCAGAGGTTGCGGTTCATGCGGATGGCGAGAACTGCAATGCCGGCATCACCGTCAGCGGCCCCAACAACAGCCAGCAGATCGTCAATGTAACCGTTAATGCTGCGCCCGTTGTCCAGGAAACGTACTCGCTGTCGATTGCCCCGGCATCCCTGACCATTCCATACGCTGCCAACGCTACTGGCGATTACAGAATCGAATACGTCAATTCAAAAGGCGAAGGCGTCGGCAATGCTGAACTTACGCTTTCTCTGGACAACAATGCATGCGTTTCCTTGAGTGCCGAAAGTATTACAACCGGTGGTGATGGATCTTACGCAGGCAAAGTCTTTGTTGTTGGTTCAGATTGCAATGCCAAACTCACGGTAACTGATGATGCGGGCAATACAGCATCCATGAATATCACGGTTACCAGCCAAACTGAGTATGATGTTAAAGTTGCTGCAAAATACGATTCATCAAAATTTGAAACAATTGAACACGTATCCGTCTTCTTAAATAATTTCTCATGCAGTGAATTTAATGCTGATGACATTCAGAGCTATAAGAACAAGACCCCCAAGAAAGCAAACGAAAGAAATTCATCAAAACCAATTCTGACAACGTTTAATCTAACAAAAGTTCCAGTCGCAACGCCATCTGTTCTCGTCACAGGAAAACCATCGGCCGATCCCAATGCCCCAGTCCTGGCCTATGGCTGCAAAGACATTTCGCTCGCCGATCAGGACACGACTGTGACCGTTGATATGATTGGAATTCCTGCAGATATCAAAGGCACTTATGATGTTGTTTCCAACTTCGACTTGACCAGCGGATTTACCAAACCATCAGCAAAAGAATATAATATAGCTCAATATACAATGCCGATGGTAGAAGATATGTCGGCAGGTGCCTGGGTTCAGTTTGTCGTCGATTTTTGTAAAAAACCAGTAGATTCACTTTTGGCATTTATATGGTCAAATACACTTGACAGACTTAAAACCATTGATGGTATGCCAGGATGGGTAACAGAATACATACTCGGAAGTGGAAAAACTTTGGCACTTCCAATGCTCAAGCCCATTATTGAGAAATATTTAAATGAATATGGCTGGTATACAACACTGACAACAATTTCGCCAGATGTTGCCGACTTAACGACCAATATGCAACTCACTGGCACATTCAAAATTGATAATGTTTCAGGCAATGTTATCTCAGATGTAGCCGAAACATTTGGAAATCTTGAATATCAGTGGAGCCTGAAACAGCCTGGTGAAGCAGGGTGTTTGACTGCAACAGACCATTATGTAAGTGATAAGTGTCGCATGAATCTGCCTCTCGGCAATAATGCGATTTCCGGAACATGGAGTGGCAATGCAGACTATGACGGCAGTGCCGGCAATGATGGTTTGTTGACGATTGACAAACACAGTGTTTCATTTAAATGGGCATCGATTCTGTTCACAGCTGTGTTCGGAAGCATTCTCCCGACTGCTTTGGATTATGAACTCGAAACCGGTTCAAGCAATAAGCCATTGTACATCAAATCATTCCTCAACGTTGTAGTCTTTAAACCACTGATTGAGTATTATGTAAATAATCGCAGTGGACAGCCAATGGGGGACGATGGCAAGACTTATCCACCACTTAAACAAACAGAAATATGCAATAAAGGTATCGAAACCCTTGTTTACCTCGTCTATGCTGACGTTGGCAACAATGATTTTGGCGCTTCAGCCATTGGCGTAGTCACAAACTATGCTTGCGGTGAGAGTGGTGTTGGCAAACTCGACGATCTCGTTCTGGGCGCGCTTGATGGTATCCAGGCATCTTCTGATAATACATTCAAACTCTATTCGAACGAATGCCCGATGTATAATGGTGGTACATTGCAATATCAGGCATTTGGTGAAGCCGATGACCCAATCCATACAGCCAATGATATCGCCAATGGCAGTTCAACAAAACGATGCCAGTGGGATATCGATGTAACCATGAAAGAAAAAGTGAAAGATGAGAATGGCAATGATGTTTTGGATGATGCTGGTAAACCGACCTATCAAGATAAGCACATCGATGTGAAAGGCTTCTTCCACGCCAATCGTCACAACTAATTCTATTTTTTACAACCAAGCAGCCCCGGCAAGTCCGGGGCTTTTTTGGTTCTAGGCCCAATTATACCCGTTCCCGTTTAGAGAAAGAACAATAGCCCAATGGGACATGGGAATTTTTCATTTACAAATATGTTAGAACGCAAAACACAAAAAGAAGTATTTGAACGCGACGATATCCACATTTTTCAGTACACGCTCAATCCAACAGGCGTGCGGATGCTGGAATTCGGGTCGCTGTTTTTATTTGCCATCGCCGTAATGATCTATCCGATGACGCATTTCGAGCCACGATTCTGGATGATCCCGCCTTTGATTTTAGCGGCTCTTGGGATATATCTGTTGATTATGGCGCAGTATTGGCGAGCATTTGCCAAATCCGGATTTATCGCATACGACAAGGAATACCTGTTTATTTCGGACGATAAAAACAAAGCCCGAATGATCCCGTGGAATTTACTGAATCTACAAAACACGGGACTCGCCGCTCCCGGAAAAGGTGCCGATTTAAAGTTTAATATTGACGGCGAGAAGTTCCCAGTGCGGTTATTTTCCCCGATCGTGTGTATTCCGCAGTTTCAGGAAGTGTTGAGCGCGATATTGTCGCATATTAAGGAAAACACAACGGAGAAATAGTGAATAGTGAATAGTGAATAGTGAATAATCAGGCGCGCCACAACGTGGCGCAACCACCAGCACGCTGAAGGCGTGCAATGATACAGCCCGGGGTGAACGAAGCGTCACCTGCGGATAATAATCGTTAAAACATCATTCGGGAAAATCATCATGAAGTACAAAAAATTAGGGAATTCTGGATTATATGTATCGGAACTGGTTTTGGGCACGATGACTTTTGGAGATGGTACAGACGAATCGGAGTGCGGAGAGATATTTCACAAAGCGCTGGATGCCGGGATCAATTTAATTGATACGGCCGATTTATATGCGAACGGCCATACCGAAGAAATCCTGAAACCGTTGATCGCGCCATGCCGCAACGATATTCTGGTTGCGACCAAGGGATATTTCCCGCTCGACGACAACCCGAATCATCGCGGCAGTTCAAGGCTGCATCTGACCAAAGCGATCGAAGACAGTTTGCGTCGCCTGGGCACAGATTACATCGACATCTATTATCTGCATCGATTTGACGAGCATGTGCCGCTTGAGGAAACGCTCTATACCATGGATGATGCGATTCGCTCCGGAAAGATACGGTATCTGGGATTTTCAAATTTCGCAGCCTGGCAAATCGAAAAAGCGCTAGGGATGCAGGAGCGCCTGCATTTGAACCGAGCTATCGCATTACAGCCGCAATACAGCTTGCTAAAGCGGCAGGCAGAAAGCGAAATCTTGCCATGTGCCGCAGCAGAAGGTCTTGGAGTGATGAGCTACAGCCCACTTGCAGCCGGCTTGCTGACGGGAAAATACCTCAAAACCAAAGAAGGCCGTCTGGCAACGAACTACAAGTATCAGATGCGATTTTCGGAACGCGAAATTCCGCAATACGTGCAATCGTTTGTTGCAGTTGCGGAGGAATTTGGGGTCAATCCAGCGTCACTTGCCATTGCCTGGGTGATGGCGAATTCAGCGATCAGCGCACCGATAGTCGGAGCGCGTAAAATGCAGCATCTCGAGGCAGCTTTGGAAGCTACTCAAATCAAGATGACGCCGGAAATGTACAAACGCATTTCGTCGTGCACACCAGCTCCGGCAAATGCCACAGATCGCCTGGAAGAGAAAGTGGGGGATGCGTTTTCTTTTGTGAGATGATAGATATTGCGCATCATTTATAATTGCGGCAAACTGCATCTGTTAAATAAACCTTTTCAAATGAGGAGGCAATATGGCAGATGCAGGTGAAATCAAGGATTTGCACGAAGCTTCGGGTGAACAGCAAACGCCCATATCATCGGAACCGACCAAATCAGAGCTGATTTTTCCGCTCGATTCTAAGCCATCATTCGGCATTTCGCTGATTGCCGCGCTTCAGCATATTTTATCGATGGTGCTAAGCGTGATGGCACCGCCCGTAATCGTCGGCACAGCATTGGGACTGGACGTTGCCACGAATGCCTATCTGGTAAGCATGTCGCTATTTTTCGCTGGTGTCGGGATTTGGTTACAGGTGAGCCGTCCATTTGGTATCGGTTCAGGCATGCTCAGCATCCAGGCGACGAGTTTTGTATTTCCGGGTGCCCTCATTGCTGCCGGAACCTATTTAATGCACGACAAGGGGCTATCAACCGACGAAATGATGGCCGCGCTATTTTGTACATGTTTTATTGGCGGCATCATCGTCATGATATGCAGCCGATTTATCAGATATCTTCAAAAAGTGATCACAAATACCGTCGCCGGAATCACCGTAATGATGATCGGTATTTCGTTGATTCACGTTGGTGCCGACTCATTTGCCGGCGGCAATATTGCGCGAGAAAACGGTACATACGGCGATCCCATCAACCTTGGTCTTGGCGCAATTGTCTTTATAACCATTCTGATCTGCAATCGCTTCCGAAACAAACTGCTTCGCATGAGTGCTCTGATAATAGGCGTTATCGTTGGATTTGTTCTTGCGATTCCATTTGGCCGCGTCGATTGGTCGATTCTTTCTGCTTCGCACAACTGGTTCGAAATCCCCATTCCATTCAAATTCGGCTTTTTCTCTTTAGATCTTCACTCCATCCTCTTGCTCGCCTTCTTATTCCTCGTCACGGTAATTGAAGCGATCGGAGATCTCACCGCGACAAGCGCCGTTTCGGAGCAACCAACCGAGGGCGAAGTTTTTCAAAAGCGCATCACCGGCGGGATTATGTGCGACGGTCTGATTACATCGCTGGGTGCGATATTTGGCTGTTTTCCAGTCGCGACGTTCTCGCAAAACAATGGCGTCATCCAGCTCAGCGGCGTCGCCAGCCGCAAAGTCGGTAAATTCTGCGGCACGCTGTTTATTCTGTTTGCCCTTTTTCCATTTATCGTCATCTTTTTCCAGCTTCTGCCTGCCCCGGTACTCGGCGGCGCGCTCTTAATCCTGTTTGGATCCATCGCATGTTCCGGCGTCCGCATTCTGGCGCACCACCCCATCAACCGCCGCGAATCGCTCATCATCGCAGCATCACTCAGTATCGGCATCATGGCCATGGTCACTCCCGACGCATTTGCGCAATTACCCTCTGTTGCCAAAATGTTCTTCGACTCGCCCATCGTCGCAGGCGGCGTATCCGCCATGCTGATTCACTTATTGTTGCCCAAACACATGTGATTTTTATTGCCGATGCTATGGCTGCGCCATACGCACGGCCGCCCGGTCTATGGCTTTGCCATACGCCCGGGCAATTCACGCTTGAAATGCTGGATGCAATATGTTAATGGTGATGATTGGTGATCTGGCATTTTATTGTCAGGAGCGTATTTTTTGCCCCGAACGCTCGATTCGGGGCTGTTTGTTTTCGACGCATTTTGGCGTCTGTAATTCATTTTGTTGGAGTAAAAAATGAAACAAAGATTAGCATTAATTCTTGCCTGCTGTGCAACTGGTGCCCTGATTTCTTCGTGTAACGAATCCGTCGAATGGAAGCAGCCCTCTGCAACCCATTGCGAAGAAAACAGCAAGATGTGCAACCAAAATATCCTGATGGTCTGCAAAGACGGCAGCTATGTCGAGCAGCAAAAATGCGAAGGTGCTACGCCAGTATGTGGCGTAGAGAATGGTGATCACGTCTGTAAAGCAGCAGCTGCCAAGGATTGCACTGACGGTGCATATCAGTGTTCAGACAGCACGCTTCAGTTCTGCGTTGATGGTCAGTGGAACACCAGGAAAGTTTGCAGCGGTGATACCCCCAAGTGCGATGCTACAGCGAAAGACTGTGTCTCAGAAGGCACCGATGTTTGCGAAAACTTCACGCCTTCGTGCGCAGATGATACCCATCTGAATGCATGCGATGCAACAAATGGCCAGCACCAGGTGGATTGTGCAGCAGACGGCGATAAGGTTTGCGGAGATGACAATGGCACGGCAGCATGTGTTGAAAAAGCCGATCCCTGCAAGGATTTTGAAGTTAAATGCGAAAATGACAAGCTCACCACATGCAATTCCGAAAACGGCGAACCCGTTGAAACTGACTGCTCAGCAGATAGCAGAATCTGCGGCGAAGTGGATGGCACCCCCGCATGTGTTGCGGCAGCTTGCGCCGATTTTAAATCGAGCTGCGCAGACGATGCGACACTGAACATCTGTGATGAAAACGGCGAAGGCACCAAAGATTGCTCCGCCGAAGGCAAAGTCTGTGAAGGCGCAGAAGGCGAAGCCAGTTGCGTCGATAAATGCGAAGGGTTTGTTCCTAAATGCAAGGATGATGGCACCCTGACCACATGTGAAAATAGCGTCGAAGGCACCCGCACCTGCAATCAAGGCGAAGTCTGCAAAGAAGATGCCGAGGGCAAGGCTGCTTGCGAGCAACCTTGCAAAGATTTTGTTGCCGAATGTGATGCCGAGGGTAATATCACTACCTGCAATGCGCAAACCGGAGAACACGGTTCAGAATCCTGTGGCACTGGCAAAGCATGCGTGAATGGCGAAGATGGCGAAGATGCCACATGCGAAGATGTAGATCCATGTGAAGGCAAAGTTCCATCATGCGTTAATGGCGTTCTCACAACATGTGATCCTGCCACTGGCAGCGATGTAGAAACCACATGTGCCGATAAAAATGGTAAGTGCGGTCAGGTAAATGAAGTTGATGCCTGCGTACCATTCGAATCGTGCGATGTCAATGGCAATACCGTTGCGCACGGTGAAAAAGCATGCGATAGTGTAAAGAACGCAATCGTCGAGTGCAACGATAGCAATGCCAGCGTGATCACAGACGGTGAATGCGGTAGTGATGTTTGTAAAGTCACATCTGAAGGCCCGGTTTGCGAACCTGTCGCATCCACAGATTGTGAATATAAAGACGGCGTCATCTCTGATGGCACAGTCGTATGCAACGAGGCAGGTACTAACATTGCCACATGTCAAAATAAAGTGCTCGTTGAAGCGACTGGTACAGATGCATGTGTCGCTGGTGAAGAGGAATGCCAGATGGTCAGCGATGTTCCGACTTGCGTGGCAACAGGATATACAACCATTAAAGCGATAAAAGATGACTTTGATACAATTGCCGCAGCAGGTGAAAATGGATTAGAGAAAAAGATTAATGTTAAAGGTGTTGTTACGGCAGTAAAGAGCAACGGCGCTGCATTATTCTTCCAAGATGGTGATTCTGTTGCATCCAGCAAACGAGCTGGTATTTATGTTTTCAATAATTCCGCTAAGGATTTAGGTGGTTATGCTCTTGGCGACAATGTGAGTGTTTCTGCAAACAAAGTCACCGTTTTCAGAGGACAGCTTGAGATTATAGATGGAACAGTGACGCTTGATACTGAATCCTCGGATATTGTTACACCGATCGATGTGAACGACATCGAAACCATTATTGAAGCAGATTCAACTAAAGCTGTAGGTGCAACTAATCTGATGCTTGTAAGGCTAGTGTCTGTTGTATTCAACGATACAGATTTTACATTCACAGATGCCAACAATAAGTCGATTTCTGTGAGCTCGTATGTTTATAATGAGAGTAATGAAGCTCTTAACAAGATAAATAAATGTGCAAGCGAAGACTTCATTTATAATGTTACAGGTGTTGTGAATTTCAGCACTAAGGATGGCGTTGCACCGCGTAAATGTTCTGATTTTGTGGCTGTTGATTGCGTTAATCCAGACGCGGAATTCCATGAAGCCACCGAAACACAGGCTGCAAAATGTGAAGTGGCATCCACCCCTTCAAATTGTGAAGCAGGTGAATCAGGTTCTAAATGCATGACGATCGAAGGTAATGAGTGGGTTATCTTCTGTAATAATGGCGTTGAACTGACTGACTACAACGAAAACTGTACAGAATTAGAGCAGACTTGCGGACTTGATGAATACAATCAGTATGCTTGCTTATCCGCATCGACCAATAAATGTGGCAATGATAATCTTGATGAGGGCGAAGACTGCGATGGTGAATACCTTTCGAAAGATTATTTACCGATCAGCTGCGAGTCTTATATGCATGTCTATGGCATGGAAGGTGAAATCAACGCCTGTACATCCGAATGTAGATATGATACATCTGCATGCAAGTGCCCGCTTGGTACAGATATTAACGAAGATGGTGACCAATGCGTTGAAATCGGTGGCGGCGCTACCTGCAAAGATGCAGTAAGCAACAGTGATGTTGAAGTCGATGGTTATGGTTGCTCATCAGCTAACACTTATGCAGTTTGTACAGAATCTGGCTGGGATACCGTTGCGCCAGATACCTGTTTGCTTGGTTGTGGTGGTGCTGAAGGTTGTAACAAATGTACAGCAGCAGGCTATGTCTGTGATGGTGCCAAAGCCATTCTTTGTGCTGCTGCCGATTCTACACCTGCTGCAGATGATGTTGAAACCTGCTCTGACGCAGATCACTGCACTGCTGCAAATGGTTGTGTTGAATGCCTGAATGATGATGAATGCGAAGGCGATGCGACCTGTGGTTCTGATGGTAAATGCGTTGCATCTAGTGCCAATTGCACAGCCAATGAAATTCGTTGCTCCGGTTCAAAATTGCAACAATGCAAAGCTGATGGTTCAGCATGGGATGACCTCTTCAATTGCGGTGTTGATTCTGAGGTAGCCGATAAGCCTGTATGCTATGCAGATAGGACAACATGCGTTGAATGTCTTGAAGATTCGGATTGTAGAGAGGCTGCTAAACCGGTGTGTAATACGGCAAGTCATCAATGCGAAGCAAGTGATGTAGAACCGGAATGGATTGATATTGTTAATGCGCCTACAGCATATGTAAGTTCAGATATCGATTCTCGGTTTTCTTTTGTAGAGACTGCGACGGATACATTTACAACGAAAAAAGTAGAAGATGCAGGATATATCAATAGTATTCCTTGGGCATCTGCTACAGCAGATTTCACGGGTAAGTATGTAAAAATTATCTTTTCAGATGAGGAACTTAGTAGTTTAGCTGAGAAAAGAACTATTGGCATTTCAACAAAACTCGCATCTAATGGTTCAGATGTTGACAAGGCCTTAATTGCATTCTTTAATGGCGATACTATGATTGGTTCAGCTTGTGAAGCAACAGTTACCAAGAGCGGCACGGAATTAGATAAAGAAGATTGTAATGTTGCATATACAAGCACAGAGAATTTACATGTTAGAATCATAGGCCTCAAAAATGGGACTGGTACTAAAACTGGGCTACGAATTTATCCTGTGACAATTTCGGCAAAGTAATTATCTAATATTATCTCCTTCACCGCCCCCCACTTCGTGGGGGGCTTTTTTTTACCTCACCCGGCCGCCAGCAGCGGCCACCCTCTCCCGCAGGGAGAGGGTAATTTTTGGCTTTATACGGCAACTGTATTGATCTTTTCAGCTTTGGCAGTTAGTGTGTCTGTCAGGCCGAACCACTAGCCTTCCCCGTCTGTGTTTTTTCCACGATGAAAAGTGGTGTGCCCCTTGGGGCATGTCGAATTGTTGCAGTGTTTTAATGTGTATTTGCATTTTGGTGATTCACCATGACTCAGGCCATCCCTCCCAAATTATGCCAGGAAATCATCGCGATGGCGCAAAACCATCGTATCCGAAAGGTGATTTTGTTTGGATCGCGTGCCCGTGGGACGCATCACGAACGCAGCGATATCGATCTGGCAGTCTATGGTGATGATGCAGCGGGGTTTTATACCGATCTCAACGAAAATGCCTGGACATTGCTCTCGTTTGATGTGGTCGATTTGAACAAAAGTATTTCAGATGCTTTACAGCAGGAAATCCACCGGGATGGAATCGTAATCTATGAAGAAAATTGAGAATTTCGCCAAATGTCTGAATGTATTAAAGGGAGCCAACTTCGAATTGCCCGCACTGATGATATCTATCGCACAGGGGTGATCGGGCAGTTCAACCTGTCGTTCGAACTGGCATGGAAAGCGTTACAAGCTGTACTACAGGAACACGGTATAATTGATTTCAAATCGGGATCACCGCGCGAAATCCTGCAAACAGCTTATCGGGTCAATTTTATTCATGACGAAAACGTCTGGCTTCAAATGCTCCGAACCCGCAACATCCCTATACATATTTATGACGAAGCGGAAATCACAGAGATGCTGCGATGTATTCAGGATGACTATATCTCTGCTTTGGCAGATTTGCTCACCACACTAAAAACAAAACACACCGAAGCTTGTGGATCGTAAGCCTCTGCCCATACTCCAGTCATCGTCAACCTCCCTTCTGTTGTGCGCTTCAAAAATGCGCAACGTTCCCTAAGAGCCTGTTTAGTATCATTGCAAACATGCGCAATTCCTTTGATCTTGCACCCTTTCAGGGTGCTATTTGGGGGTGATTCCTTTACCCGGGGTTGCGCCTTCGGGCTTACCCCGGGCTGTACTCTTGCACGCTTTCAGCGTGCGGTTGAATGATACTAAACAACCTCTAAGTTCTTTATAGTACATTTTGTCTGGATCCGCACACCCCATATCGTGCATCAGTCTTCCCTATGCCGAATCGCCGAATTTGAGCCATTGGTAATTTTATTTTTGGTGAAAAATTCTGAAATTTTTTGTAACAATTCAGCTCATCAAGAAGTCAGTCAAAGATTCCATATCCGTAGCCCCCGGTTGCGTTAGCTATCGGAGGGCAGGTGTATATCCATATCATCCCCGCCCAAATTTTTGCCAGCCCTTTGGGTTGGCAAAAATTTTGGAAAAAAAAGAGGGGAACGCTTTATCCCCCCGGTAGTCGCTACGCGCCAACCGGGGGCTATTGATATTGAACGCCTACGGCGTTCCTAGCATTGGGCTGATAAATAGAGCCTTCTATTATGTCTCTTGCTTTTTTGTTACACACTTTCAGCGTACAAACTACGTAATCAATTATTATGCTGTAGCTTTGTTCAAAAACGCCTTTAGCGCATCCAATTTATCTTTGGCATCCTTACGCCCGAGTTCATACATTTCGAGGATGCGTGCGGTATCGCGTTCCAAACGACGAATAGGCACTTTGCGGCTCGGCCTGAAGACAAAGATTTCGCCCGATTTTTCAAGAGACTCAATCAGATCAAGGGTTTCGTTATAACGCTGATAGCGAGTCTCCATGCATTGCACGAAATCGGGGTATTTGCGGTACATCCATTTGAATAGCGGGGGCATTTCGCGCTTTTTACGATAACCGGCGACTTGTGTGACGACAACTACCGTCCGCGTATAGCCGAGGGTGCGCAGGAATGCCAGGGGGATGCTGTCGGATGTTCCGCCATCGAGCAGCTTATGGCCATTGAATTCAACGATTTTCGACATCATTGGCAACGACGCCGTTGCGCGAAGTGCCTGCATTTGATCGCCACGAATCGTTCGCGTGCGATGGTAATAGGGTTTTCCGGTCTCAACATCCGTACAAACCATATACAGCGGCGTATGATTCGCTTCGAGCGCATCGTGATCGAATGGCACCAGGCGTTCGGGAATATCCTCGTAACAGAATTCGTAATTGATAAAATCGCCAGTCGTGATCCACGACTTTAGCCCCATAAACTTGCTGCTCGGGCTGTAGGCCAGATAGAATCGAAGATTTCGGCCATACTGTTTTGCCAGGAACGATACAGCATGAACCGCACCCGCCGATACCCCAGCCACACCATCGAAAGACACCCCATTCTCGCCGAGTACATCGAGCACACCAGCCGTATAGATGCCGCGCAGTCCGCCGCCTTCGAGCACCAGACCGGTTGATCCGGGCTTTACCTCACCCGAAAAATCATTGCCTTCAAACAATGCGTTAAGTTCCGCTTCTGTCATATTTATCCCTGAAAGCTGGGGCTCTGCCTAGGGCCGTCGAGTTCTATTTTGGCATGTTCTTTTCTGTCGCCCTTTCAGGGCTAAAATCCTTGGAAATCTATGATCCGGGGGTTCCGCTAACGCTGCACCCCCGGCTGTACACTGTCGCCCTTTCAGGGCTGTCATCTCA
>JAEEGL017237915.1_pt1 | contig 25124 bp, 10 predicted proteins | sample 9134231 | NCBI WGS metagenome assembly JAEEGL01 (sample SAMN16246548, study PRJNA631951) | gut metagenome | biome: gut microbiome; feature: rumen; material: fiber-attached | host: Bos | place: Iran: Karaj | collected 2018-10 | reverse complement strand
TTCTTCTATTGATATTGATGTATCTATGTTTTCATATAATTTAGATAATTTGTTTATAACTGGATTTGTACTTAAGAGACTTTCGTAAAAATTGTCTTTTTGTTTGTTTAATAATGTTAAATGGAGATTTATTGATGAAATATCTAATTTATGGATAAATATTGGTTTTTCTTCTATTGAATCTTTGTTTATATATTTTTGCCATATTGGTTGAATGTAATTAAATTTTATTATAATGCTTTCTTTAAAAGAATCCATAAATGATAGAAATATTGGATGGACATTTGTTATTGATGTTTGAAGACCTAATGTTATATTATTTGTAAATTTGAAAAAAAATGTTAATAAAGAACTTTCTACTTTTAAATCAAAACTTTCTAAGTTAAATAATATTTGATTTATCATAAATATTTTATTTTTTAAATTTTCTTCAGTTTCAATTTCAATTTGAATGAATTTGGAATTTGTCTCTTTTTGTTTTAAAAATATTATGAATTCATCTAAATTTGTTATTTGATTATCTATTTCAACATTTTTTACTTCAAATGAAAATTTATTTATTAAATTTGAATGGTCTTTATTTTGAATATATTCAAATTTTAATTCTTTAAATGAAAAAAATAATAATTCTTTTCTATCATATTTTGAAAAATTATTTTTACATTCAATAAAAGCATTATCACTTATAAGTGAAAAACCTATTTTTTTAATTCTAATTTTATATTCATATTTTTCAATACAATCATTTTTTATTTTATCTATATCATCATAAATTTTAATTTTAATTGAAATACCATTATTTATAATTAACAATTTAATATCATGACCAACATTTTTATTTTCATAAATTTTAATATTTTCATTATAAGGATATGGAAAAGTATAAATTTCATTTTTATAATATAAATCAATTCCTTCTTCTAATAAGCCATAACTATTACAATTATTAACCATCATTGGACGATTTTTTAAATTTCCAAATCCAAATTGTAATTTCAATATATGTTTTTCATTTTGTTTTGGCCAAGTAAAAATAGTTTTATTTAAACAATCAATATAATTTGGGAAATTTGGAAAATCTTTTTGATATGAATTAATAGATATTAAAGAAGAGAAATTTTCAATTGTATACTAGCATTTTCAAAAGTAGTATTTTCAATATAGATATAAGTAATTACATTTTTTCTTTTTTTTGAAATATTTATATATCTTTTTTTTGTTCTTTGAATATTATATATAATAATTGTTTGAGATTTTGAATTATTTAATAATATTGGAACTGAAGATTCCCATTCTAAATCTTTATCACAAATTGTAAATTTTAAAACACAATTTTCACCAAAACCAAAAAAATAAAAATCAATATTATTTTTTGAATTTAATTGAATAACATCATTATTATTAAAATTTCCAATTATAATTCTTTCATTTAATGAATTTGATAATACATATTTTGGATATATATTAATTACATTACAATATAAATTTAAATTAGTTGATAATAAAAATATATTATTTTCAACAATCAATTCAATTTTTTTATTTTCTTTTTTTGAATATAATTCAAATGAATTTGCAGTTCCAATTACTTCAATATTAAAAGGTTTTCCAATAAATTGTGTTTTATAATTATCACATTTCATACTTAAATAATTTTGTTCTGACTTTAATATATACATATTTCCATTTGTTAATTTTCCTGCAACTATATTTTTTTCTTTAATATCTTTTCCATAATAGAATAAACTTGGTAAACTTGAATGATTAATTAAAACTGAATTTGGATGAAGAATTGCAGTTATTTTCTTTCTTTTATCTCCAATTATTGTACATAAAATATCTACTTTTGGTACTTTATTTTCATTTAAAATTATTTTAGTTATTTGTTTTGAATCATTAGTATTATATAATGTTATATAATTATCGGTTGAAAAATTTAAGAAAGTTAATAAGATTTCAAAATTTGAATTTGGATCAATCATATCACAGTCATATTTATTACTTTTTAATAAAGCAATTTTTGAATTTTTTTTCTTTCCTTTAACAAAAAAATAAACATCAAAAGGTAAACAATTTCTTAAAACATATCTATTTCTTATTTCAATAATTTTATTATATTCAGTTTCACCCTTTGGACAATATAAATATATATAAAAATCATCATATTCTAAAGTTTTATTAATTTCATTAGAAGTAAAGAATTGTAATATTTTAATTTTCCTATGTATAGATGAGTTATTTATATTAAATTCAATATATCCATTAAAATATTCAAAAGATACTCCAATCATTTCTTTTGATTTTAAATCTTGAGTAAATTTATTATCTTTATCAGTAATTATAACTTTTATGTTATATTGTGTTTTATTTCTGAAACAAAGAGGAGAAAATAAATAAATTGCTTTTTTTTTATTTAATAATTCAACTTTTGAAACAATAAAGCTATAACTTAAAATATTTGATTCTAATTGAATATTATTAATCATTGTCACTTGATGTTTTCTTTGTTTTAATGCATCAATTTTAATATCATTATCACCTATTCTTCCATCTTTAAAATAAAATTCAATTACTTTGTTTTTATTATATGTTGATCCTATTAAAGTTTTTTTTGATAAAAGATTAGTATTTTGATTATTTTTATTATCCTTTGATTCTATTTCAGGATAATTAATTTCATAATATTTATTATTTGGTACTTCAACTCTATTAATCTTTTTCAAATCATTATCATGATCAAAAATTTCAACTAATTTTCCAGTATAATTATATAATGTATGATTTGATATTTTCATTTTTTTTTCATTATTATTTTCCTTTTTAAAATCCCCATGTAAATTAGATATTTTTTTATTTTTTTCTTTTTTATTCAAAATTTTATCCCATCTTCTAAAAATATTATATAAAAAGGATATATGTAAATCACAAATATTAATATTTAAACATTGATCACATATATTTAATTCAATGGTAGAAGTTTTTTCAATATTTGAAGATAAATTTTTATAATGAATAATTCCTTTATTTCTTTCAATTATTGGTTCCCAAACACCAGCAATATAATTATATGCATAAATCATAAAAGAAAATTCAATCTTTGCTTTATGTTCACCTTGTTTTGGATAAATATAATTAATCATAAATTTTCCTGTTCCAAAATTTAAAAAAGGCATAAATGTATTCAATTGATTATCAATAAATAATAAATCTAAACTTTCCATTAAAAATAAATAATTGTATTCATTTGCTTCAATTGTTTTTGAATTTGATTCATCATTTTTAGTTTCTATATTCTTATTTTCTGATTTTATAATATTATTATTATCTTCTTCCCATTTTTTTTTTTTATTTGAAAAATAAGCAAAGTCATTTAATTTTTTATAAAAATCTTCATTTAATAAATTTCCTGAATAAGAAGTCATATTCATTAAAACAATTATATCTCTAAAAGACATATTTGATATAATTGAAGAAAATTTTATTTCAGTTATTTCTTTTTTTCTAAATAATAAATCATTTTCATAATTTAAAATAGTTTTCATTGAAAATAAGAAATTGAAATTATTTGTTAATTTTCTTTTTGAAATTTGTAAAATTTCACTATTTAAAATATCTTCCAAATTACATATAAAAGGAGAAATATTATTAATTTCTAATTGCATAATCCAAACAATTTTTGATTTATCATTTTTATTTAATTTAGAATTAATAATATCATTTTTAACTTTAATAATAGTTTCTTTTTTTAAAATAAAAGTAACTTCAGAATCAATACAATACATTTCTTGATTTAAATTAGTACATTCATCACCTAAAATACAAATTAAAGGATGTTTAATATTCATTTTAATATTCATTGCAGGACTATTTTCTTCATTTGAATCAAATAAATTAGGTAAATCTTTTGATGCAGGATCATAAAATGGAAAACCTTCTAAGAAAAATGTTTCCATTAAATAAAATATATCTGGTTTCATTAATAATTTTAATTTTTCTATATCTACTAAATAAAATTTATCTCTATTTGTATTTATTGTCATATATACTTTCATTTTTTTCTTTTCCATTTGTTTCATTAAATCTTCTTTTAATAATTCAAATTTTAAACATGAATTTTTTATTAATTCACCAAATGAACTTAAAGTAATTTTTTCAGTTTGATTTTCATTTGAAACAAAACGAAGTTTTATTTTTTCTTTTTCAAAATCATATTGTTCTTCAACTATTTTTTTTTTATCATTTTTATCTATATTATCTTCTGAATATTCTTCTATTTTTTGTGAATAATCAGATACAAGTAAATCTTTTATAAAAGTATCATTTTCATATTTTAATTCATAAACTTCTAAATTTCCAAAGGCACAATCAATAATTTTACTTGTGTCTAATTTTTGAGAAAAAATTATTAAATTATCTTCCATTTTTAAAGAACAAAATTTTTGTTGATTTTGAAAACATAAAATTACTGAAATTTCTTGAATAAATATTACATAAAACATTGATAATAATTTTTCTTTTAACTTCTTTGTTTCATCTTCAGATATTATACTTTCACTTTTAATTAATAAATTTTCAGAATTTTCTTTATAAAATTTTTCATAATCATAATCATCATTTTTATCATCAGAATATAAAATATTTAAATCAAGACATGACATTAAAAATGTATAATCACTTTGTCTTAAAGTTAAATTAAAATGATCAAAAAATAAATCAAATTGGAATGATGAGTCAAATTCATATTCATTTAAATTCATATCACTTTCAGTTTTAAGTGTAAAATGCATATTTATTATTCCATTTGATTTTTCTAATATTTTAAAATTATCATTTTTTTCCATTGAAACATTTTGTAAATTAACTTGATAAGTTGATAACCATCTCCAATCATCTTTTTTATTAAATAATTTACCATTTACTTTAGAATAATTATTTGTTAAATTCATTATTCCTAAATCTAAAATTAAACTTTCTTCAAAATAAATTCTTGGTTTTAATATTATTTGTGGATTATTCATTGATAAATTTAATTTAAAAAATGATATTTCTCTTTCATCTTTTTTATTTTTATTTATATTATTTTCATCTTCTTTTTTTTCTTCATTTTCATTATTCTTTTTAACAATTGGTTTACTTAACGCACCTAAAAATTCAGAAATGAAATAATTTAATATTCTCAAAAATTGTTCTTGTACATAAATAAAAAAAATTGAATTAATTTTAACATTAGCAATACTAGAAACATTATCTTTAAAATGAGGACACCATTCATTAAATGATTTAAATTCAAAATCAATTAAACTTTCATTAACACTATTTTTAATACCAAATATTTGTCTTATATTTTCTTTTTTAAATTCACTTTGATTTTTAATTGTAAATGGATATTCACTTAAATCAAAAATTTCAGTATTACCTAATTCACCATTCATTATTAAATGATCAACACTCATATCACAATTAAAATAACTTTCTCCACATCTTAATTGAATAAAAAATATTTTTAAAATTGGTTGAATCCAAATAATATCAAATCTTTTCATTTCTGCATGAAATTTTAAATAAACATATTTATATTCATCACATTTTGGAAATAATTTTTTTTTTTCTTTTGATGGTTCAATAAATTTTTGTTCAATTAATTGTTCATTTGGATCACTAATTTCACTAATAACTTTTTTAGATAAATCATCATTATAAATTAAAAAAAATAATAATTTTCTAAATGAAATTGGATTCCATATAACATATAAATAACCAAAATTTAATATTACTTCAATTTGATTTCCTTTATATTTAGGTGATTTTTCTGAAGGTAATACAATATTTAAATTTAATAATTTTGTTTCTTTATCTTTCTCATCTTCACTACTAATTATTTGTTGGAATTCATTTATATTTTCTTGTAAATCAAAAATTTTAACTCCATCAATTGATAAATTTACTTCAATATCTTCACTTCGAACTAGTATTCCCAATAATAATGAATTAACTGAAAGTTTAAACATATTTTCCAATTTATTATCATTAGTTTCATGAATTAAAACTAAATTAACTGATTTAAAAATACACTCAATTCCAAAAATTAAATTTTCTTTATCAATAAGATTATTATTTTGTATATTAATTTTAGAATCTAAAATTTCATCTCTTGCTTCATTTGAAGTTGTCATTTCTTCAATTCTTTCTCTTAAACATTTTTCCCAACTTTTAAATTTAGATTCATTTCTAAATTTAATTTCAATTGTTCCACTATAATTTTCTAATTCAATAGATAAATTATCTTTATTTGGAATTATAATAGTATCTTTTAAATAATAGTAACCTGCATATTCTTCATCTTGTCCTGAATTATAAAAATATATATATCCTCCACTTACCATTGCTAAAAAATTTTCATAATTTGAACCAAAATAATTTTTTTTTAATATTAATGCTGTAACTTTTGCATTTTTTGCTATATCTTTTTTATCTGTTATTAATTGATTCCATAAATCTTTTTCTTTAACAGGTTTTAATATATTACTTAATTGAATTAATATTGTATAAATATATTCAGTTAATTGAAATGTAATGTTATCTATTGATATATGTAATTTCATTGGAGAATTTTCTTTTATAGAATATAATTTCTTATTTAAAATAGATATTCCCATTTGTCCTGAAACATCTTTTAAAATTTCTATTTTATTAATACGTTTTTTCATTTCCTTCATTGATTTATAAAAATCAATTGATAAAGAATCTAGAGAAAAATAATATTTTTTTGGATATTTTTCATCAAAAATTGTTTCTTTAGAAGTTAATGAATTATCCATTTTAATATTTCCAATATCAACAACTAAAACTTTAGAATTGGAAAAATCATATTTATTTAAAGGAATTATAATACATCTTGGGTCAATATTAATTTGAAAAATATTTTTTTTAGCAATATTTTGACACATTCCTTCCCTTCTTTAAAAAGATAAATTTTTATATTTATCATAAGCATTATTTACCATAATTTCATTAATATTTTTAATACTAAAGAATTCAATAACTCTTTGAAGAAAAACTTGATGATAAAGAATATTTAATTGAGTTAAATGACAAAATAAAAATGAATTTATAGCTTCTAATGGAGAATATTTGAATTTCAAACTAACAAAATAAGGTATATTATTGTTTTTTTCATTATCCATTACAGAATCAGTATCTGTTTCTGAATTTCCTAATTTTACATCTTTATTATTTATATCTTTGAAAGTTAAAGGAATTCTTCTTTTAGTTTTATTAACAACTGTAAATAAATCAATTAAAAAATCATTTAATGTTGATTCAATTGAAAATTTTTGTAAAAATGAATTCATTTTTAATAAAAAATGAATTTTTTCATATTTTATTTCAAATCCTTCAATTAAAGAAACTTTAGAACTTTTTTCATTTTGAGAACAAACAATTCCTCCTTCATCTAAAATAAATTCAATTTGTAAATTATTTTGTTCTTTATTTCCTTCTTGATTAGTATCTAATTCATTATTCATTAATTCTGTTAATCTTTTTTGTTCTTCTTCAGTAAATAATTTCTTTTCATCAATATTTGAAGAACCAAACCAATATGAAAAATAACTTGATTGTGCATATTTTTTTTCTTCAATTTTTTCTTCTTTAAATACTTTTTCAATAACATTATTACACCAATTATATAAAATACTAATATCAACAACATATATTATATGTTCAAATAATTCTTTATCATTTTTATTATCAATAGTAAAATTTGCATTTTTTTTAATTCCTTTATAATAAATTGTGAATAAATTTGTAAATTTTTCTTGATATGATTCTAAAACTTCTTTTGGAATTTGAAAAATTGTTTTATCACCTTTATAAAATTTAATTTGTTTTAATACCATTTGAATCGCAAATTGAAACCATAATACTGCATTTTCATTTTTTATTTTTGGATCTGTTAATTTATTTTCTTTATTTTCTTTGTCACATATTTTATATTTTGGTTTAAAATAATTAAATTTTCTCATTTGATAAAATTTTTTTTGAAATTTTTGATATTTTGTAATATGATTTAAAATAAGAAAAATACAATCATATTGTTCTTTTAAAATTTGTGTTTTAAAATTTGGTAAATGAATAAATAAAGAAATTTTAGCTTCTTCATTATTTTTATTTTCAATTGTATCATTTAATTGTTTCATTTTTAAAGATATATCTAAAGGTTCAATTAAATAACAAGTTTTTTTTCTTAATTCTACTTCATTTTCACTTTCAATTAATTTTTTCATATTATTATATTTTTCTTCAATATTTTTAATTTTTGATATAAAATTTTTTTCCTCTTCATTTACCTTTAAATAAAGACCAAATTTAGTTATTTGTAATAATTTATAGATAGTAGCATTTTTTTCTACATTTCTATCAATAAAATGACATTCCCAATTTTGATTTGTATTAATAACTAACATTTGTTTCATTGTTATTCCAATTGAATATGGATTTTTATTATATTCTTCAATTCTTATATTAATGTTATTAATAGTTAAATGAATATTATCAATAATTTTCAATAAAACTCTTTCAGTATAACCTTTTTGTTTATTAGTATCTACTTCATTAAATGATTCAACTAACTTTAAATATTTTTCTTGACAATATTTCATTAACATTTGAATTTTACTTTCATATGAAGTATAATCTAAAACTTCCCAATAATTAGGAGATAATAGTGATAAAACTATATTAATTCCTTCAATAGTAATCTCAGTAGGAGATGAAAAATTAGATTTCCATGCAATACATAATGATAACTTATCAATTCTACCTAAACTTAAAATAAATGGTAGTTTTAAATCTGAAATTGCTTTACTATTTATTTGAATATTTTCCAATGTTAAACTTCCACTCCATATTCCTAAAGATAGTTTATTTCTATCTAAATTATCTATATAATCTCCAAGATATGCTAAAATTAATTGTTCAATTAATCCTTCAAACATTTATTTTTTATTTAATTTTAATATTTTTAAATTTTTTTATTCAAAAATAAAAATCAATAATTAGTTATTGTATAATACATTTTTTAAATATATATTTCTCTATTTTTTTTTTCAATTTGATAATAAATATTATTATTATATAAATATTTATTGATATGAAGAAATATAATAAAAAAGTTATTTTAAAAATTACTTTTCATCCTACAATCATTTTTTATTATATTAAATACTTTTTAATAAATAAATTCCTATTTTATTTTATTTGTAAAAAAATAATTGAAAAAAATAAACTTAAAAAAATGATAAAATGTTGTTGTTGTTGTAGAAAAGATAATAATAACTTAAATATAATTGATTCAAAATTAAATTTAATATCCACATCATCAAAATCAACTATAATTAAAAAAGAAAATCATGAATTATTTAAAATTATATTTGATAATAATAATAATAATGCAGTTAAAATTTTGAACAAAGAATCTAATAATTCCAGAATTCCTACAAATATTAATGATAAAAATAATAGAAATAATTCTTCTTCACAATTGAAAAATATGAATAATATTACTTTTGCTAGAAAGATTAGTTCAAGGAATAATATTAATCAATTAAAACTTTTAGATAATAAATTTTATACCCAATCACCATGTGGAATTTTAAAATTTAGTTATTTTGATGATAATGGATTTATAAATGAAGATAAAAAAAATAACAAAAAACAAATTTCAAAAAAGAACAAAACAAATTCAATAAAATCAATTCCTAAAATAAATCATGAAAAACAAATAACATTTAATTTAGAAGAAATGAAAAATTATTCAAAATCAAACAATAAATCTAATTTAAAAAAATTAAACACTACTCAAAAAAGTGAAAATGAAGAAGATGAAAAAACAGTAATAAGAAATAGAGGTTCATTTTTAGAAACTGGTTTTTTATCTTTAAATTCATGTAAATTGAATAAAGCTAGTAAATTAGAGCCACCTCCACAAACTTTAAATAAATTTAAACATAGACAATCAGTTATGAATTATGAAACTTTTCATTTAAATAAAATTGGAAATGTAAAAAAAAGTTGTTCAATGATGGGATTATTTGAAAAAAATGAAAATAAAATTGAGAAAAAATTATTAACTTTTTTATCTAAAAATTTTAGATTTTTAAATAGAGAAAATTTAATGCAAATGACTTATATGAAAAATTTAAAAATTATTGCAAATGAAAGTTATTATGTTGATAATGAAGGAAAAGGAGAAATAAATTTATATTTAGAAAATTATAAAGGGAAACTTTTATTAAACAATTTAATAATTGGACCTTTAGGGCTAATAAAATACAGTAGAAGAAATGCTAAAGATACTATAACTTTTTTTGGATATTCAGAAATCAAAGATTATAATGATTATGTTTTAAACAATACTTCATTTATTTATAATAGTAAAACTTTTACTAAAACTCTATTTGCTTTTTCTTATGATTTTAATTGCAAAAAATATTTTATTCAACCTATTTTAGATAATAATAAATTTGGAAGATTTATACTTATTAATATATCAAATAAGAATTTTTCATTTATAAATACTAAGGTAATTATGTTAAATAAAACAATAATTCAAATTATTCCTACAAATAATGAGAGTCATCATTATTTTGTTTTTAATCTTATTTTTAAAGTGTTTGAAGAAAATGAAGAAAAAGCAACTGAAATAGTATTAAATAATATTGAAAATGGTCAAGAAATTTCAATTGGATATGATGATAATAATAGAATAAAATTAAAACAAAATGATAATATTAAAAAAGATTCATATTGTAAAATTATTTTTGATAAAGAAAGAGAAATTTGGAGTATTAAAGGTAATAATGTTTGGTTAGTTCTTGATCAAAAATATAATGTAAAAGATGAAACTTTAGTAAAAATAGGAGAAGATATTATTAAAGTAAGTATTGGAGCTTAAAATAGTTTAATAATATCTTACTGATAAATATAATATGTAAAAAACTGAAGTTAATCTCAAATTTTATATATAAATTAATGATTAAAATATATATATATTTATTTTATAAATAACTATTTAATTAAAATATTTAAATATTCTAAGTTTAAAATATTTAAATTTAAAAAACAAAATTAATGAAAAAAATGTCAAGTGAAAAAATATATAAAAATAATTTAAGAATAATAGAACAAGAGGAAATTCCAACAGTAAAACTAAATTGCATAAATGGATATTTTCCTGAAGGAATAGAAACAATATGTATATGTAATGAAGGTTATACAAATTCAGAAGAAGCTACTTTTACAAATGGAATGCTTGATAAATGTAATGAAAAAATTAATGCAACTGATAATTTTGAAAATATTAATTATGATTATTCAGAAAATGTAAGTATAAGTAACGTTATCTATGAATCAGGAAAAATGTCTATTAAATCGATTATTTTTTATATTTGCTTAATTATTTTAATTGTAATTTTAATTACTTGGTTATCTTTTAAAATTGCAAAAAAAATTAAAAAATATTGTTTTTGTTGCTGTGAAAATAAAGAAAATAAAGATAAAAAGATAAAAAAAAAAGTTGAAGAAGAATCTGTTCGAACTAATGAACATTTAAAGAAAAATCAAATTCAAAAGAAAAAAAAAGAAGAAAATATGAATCAAAGTTTTACAACTGAAAATAATCCTTTAAAAATGTTGAATTCAAAAGGAAAATTTTATATATGTGAGGAAAATGGTAATGTCTTAATGGAAATAAACAATAAACTTGTTCCAAATGTGATTGCTCCAAATATAAATCAAGATATTAAAAAAAATTTAAACAATGATAATCATAATATAAAAAAGAAAGAGTATAAAGATAATCAAAATAATTAAATAATAAAATATATAATAAAAAAATTTAATTTTATATTTTTTATAAAAAAATAAAAAAATGTCAACATTAGAAATTAAGGATAATATAAATAAAATAAAAATTCCAAATATTTTTCATAAATTATATTTAAAAAAAGAGCATTTAAATAAGTCATTTCATACTTTAGTTAAAGAAAAAAATGATGAATTAATATCAATATATGGAAATACTGGAGTGGAAAATAAAAAAAATGTTGTATCGTTTTTAAAAGAACATCATTTTTATAAAAGAAAAAAAAAATATATTCAAAACAATATTTTTAAAACAATCAAATATTCTGAAATAGATAAAGACAATAATAATTATAATAATAATAGTAATAGTAATATATTTGAAAGTTCTAATTCTTTAACGATCAATAATTATCATAGTTTATCAAGTTCAAGGAAAAAAATCTATCAAAATCCAGAACATTCTAAATATATAAGTCCTTTAATTACTTATGAAAAAAATTCAACAATTTATAGTAATAGAAATACTGGCTATAAAAATAAAAAAATGAAAGAATCAAAATCATGTATTAATAATAAAGTAAAATTAGTTTTAGGAAATTTAAAAAAAAAAAATGATATTGAAAAAGATCAATTGAATTTATTAAATAATTCATATGAAAATAAAAGTTTAGAAGCAACTCCTAGAACTAATATATCAGAAGTGAAAAAAAGAATATTTATTCAAAGAAAATGGACAAATGAATCAGAAACAATTTCAAAAACAATTAAAAAAATAATGAAAAAAAATACTAAAACAGAAAAAAAACTAAATTATATTTTAAAAGATGGACATTTTTTTCCTTATATAAATGAATCTTTTAATATTGATTTATTCAATATTGGAAATAAGGAAGTTATTATTGATAGACCTGCAAAATATAAAATTAGAAATTTTAATATTGAAGAAGATATGAGAGAAAAATTAAAAAAATATAGGATTGAAAAAGAAAATTATAAAGAAATTAATAAACTTAAAAAAAAAAATAATAAAATAAAAATTGATATAGAAAATAAAATTAATAAACAATTAGTTAAAGCAAATAAGTTAAATTTAAAATTAAAGTTTGGTGAAAATATAGATTTTTTTAAAAAAATTTCTAATTATGCGAAAAAAATAAAGATAACTAAAACTAATGTAAATAAATAAATTTACAAATAATCAAAAATTATATAGATAAAACATGAGTAATTATTAATATTTGATATTATATATCAAATATTAATTAGTTTTATATTATAAATAAAAATAATAAACAAAAAAATGAAATTTTTGATATAAAGTTTTAATAAATTGTTTTTAATTATAAAAAAATAAATAAAAAATGAAAAAAGAAAAAGCAGACTTTTTAAAATTAAATATAAATGCTATTAAACAATTTAGTAATTTTCATTTAAGAAAGAAACAACCAAACAATCTTAATCATACAATGACTATAAGAATACCTTTAATTAACCAAAATCCAAACAAAAAATTCGATGATATATTTGCTAAAAAAAACAATTCATTTAATACAAAATTAGCAACACAATATATTTATAATCCCTTAAAAATAAAAAATGATGCTAATTATTCAAGAAATAGTTCACACTTTAAAATAATGAATGAATATTTTCCTCTTCATTCAGAAGGTAATAATATACAATTAAATAATCATCCTCAAGAAAATATTAAGATAAAACTTATTAAATTTAATAAAAATATACCAATTGAGTTTAAAAATAAAGAACCATTTAAATTTATATCAACACATCAAATCAATCATAACAATCTAAATATAAATAAAAATTCTGATTTTTTAAAATATAATGGATTGAGGAAATTCAACCCTAAAAATATACCAATAAAACCAAATTTTAAAACATTAGAACAAATAAATTATAATCAAATATCTTTTGACCAAAACAAAAAAAATAATACTTTAGATATCTATGAAACACAAATTAATAATGATTTTTTAGATAATAAAAAAAAGAAAGAATTATCATCTGAAAGTAGTAAAGATCAAGGAGAATTGAGTTTAGGTGAAGTTGCCGATATAATTATTTACTATCCTTTTAAAAATAATAAAAAAGAAGATAATTTTTTATTCTATAAAAATGATATTAATAAATTTAAATCTGAAATTAAGGAGAATTATTTGCAATTTTTTTTAAAATAATATAAATAAAAATTATTTATTTAACAATATTGATTTTATTTATTAAGTTTTATTTTATCATTATTTATTAAAGCAATTAAATTTATTAAATTAAGTTAATATTAAAAAAAATATATTTATTCATAATTCCATTATTGAATAATTTAATTATGATTTAAAAAAATATAAATAAATAAATAAAAATTATTTAATTGAAAAAAATGTTAAAAAGTAAAAAATTTTGGTCATACGATATATGTGAAAAATTCAATTTAACAGAAGAATTATTCAATAACTATAAAAAAAAGGGAAAATTTTATGACGATGGAATGTATTTCTATGAGCAAATAGGAACAGGTGCACATCCTGCAATAAAAGCAACACAAGGAACAGTCCCAACAGTTATATCATTTCAAAATGTTTTAGTTGATTTAAACACTTTAAAAATATTATTTTATTTATTATCAACATCAAAAGTAACAACATTAAGATTTTCATCAAATAAATTTAATTTATCTAATTTAGACTTTATGATAGATTCTTTATTAAATAAACCAAATGGAGTTTATAATTTAACTTATGAATGGAATGATAAAATAATAATAGATGGTATTGAATATTCATTTAGTGATATTGAAAATGCTGTTGATGAAAAGTTAATAAATGACTTAAAAAAAAGTCAAGATTTAATTATTTCATTAGTTATTAAAAATCCAAGTAAATTAGAAGCATTATGTTTAAGAGGTGATTTTATTGGAGATAAAGTTGCTATTCAAATATTTGAAGGATTAAAAGATACAAATTCAACTTTGAGAATATTAAATTTATTTAGAAATGGTTTAACTAATGAATGTATAAAAACTTTTAGTGAAATGTTAATTGTAAATAGGAGATTAGAAGAAATAAATTTTGGAAGGAATAATTTAACTGATGAGGCTTTGGATTTAATTAAAGAAAATTATGGTTTATTTCCAATGACACCTGAAGAAGTTGAAGAATATAATAGAGTTAATAAAGAAAGACAAGAAATTATTAAAAAAAATGAAAAATTAAGAGCTTCTAAAAAACCTGAATTAGAAGTTCCTTATTTAGATGAAATGAAAGAAATTGATGGTACTAATTATAGAGTTAAAAATAATTCTTTGAAAATTATTAATTTAATTCAAAATAAATTTACTGGTAATTCTTTTGAAAATGTTAAAATTTTATTAGATGGGAATGATGATTTGTTAATGACTGTTGATTATAAAATTTATAGTGAAGAACAAAGAAGTGTTTTTACTGATCCTAATGGGAAATATTATAATAGATTATATTTACTTAAATAAAAATGGGGAATTAAATTTTTTTTTTATGATTTGAAAATAAAAAATAAACTTTTTTTAAACAAATTTATTTTATTTATTTAATTGTAATATAATTTATTATTCATTTTTATTTTCTTCTTCATTTAATTTTTGAACAATTTGGAATTTAATTTCTTCTGGAATTAAATTTATTAAATCTACACTTGTTTTTAATAATTGTTTTAAATTTTCTTCATAACTTTTCCAAACAAGACAATATAATAAAATTACAATACATAATAAAACAATATAAGTAGAAACATTTAATAATTTAATTTGATTTATAAATTCATCAAATTCATCATTCATAAGACTTATAACAGTTTTATACCAAGGTCTAATAACATTTTTAGCAATACTATTAATTTCCTTAAATTCATTATAATTCCATAAAGTATTATTTTGTTTTGATGGATCAATATAAATAATTCCAATATATCTTATTAATTCAAAATATCTTGAAATTACTGCTTTAAATCCATTTCTTAATGTTCCTAAATATGTGGTTGTACTTTCAAATAAATTATCTAAATCAATTTCTGATGATGAATTATCAACATTTGTTGCTATTGAAGTGATATCATTATTTAAATAATTATATAATTTTATATTATATTCACCTTTTAAGAAACAACTAGTATTATATGATACAATAACTAAATTTTCAAAAGTATCACTTAATGATAAGAAAGTATATATAAAAATATCTTCTATTTTATTTATATCTGTTTCATTATATATTGGATATTTATTATTTAATAAAAATGATTTTACAACATCTAAACTTAAAATAATATCACTTTGACTATATTGAGTTACATTAAAAACATTTGTAAATTTATTAATATTTTTCATATTATTACTATTATATAAAAATTTAAAGATCATATATGCTTGTAAAACTACAAAGAAAATTACCATTTTTACATAATTTAATAAATACTCACTTGATGATTTTAATGATTGTTTATATTCATTTTTTGTTTTAAATTTAATAATATTAATATCATCTGGTTTAATATTTGTAGAATAATCAACCATTGATTCTTCTTCATTTTCTTCATTACCAAAAAATTTATTTAATAATTTATTAACAAAAGACTCAGAAGAATTTTTTAACTCTTCAAATTTTTTCTTTTTAATAGTCAAAAACAAATCAATAGGTTTTTCTCTATCATCAATAAATCTAGTAATAAGTTTCCACAAAATAAAAAGTGAAAAAACAGCAATAATAAAAGAAAAAATAAAAATAATAAGTACAATTTTACTACTTTTAGCATGACTTTTAACATCATCAACTAATAAAACAGTAACATTTCTCCAAACTAACAAATAATCATTTAATAAATTCATCATTAACTCATATGCATTTCTATCATCCATACTAACATTAGTAGATGCATCCATAACTCTAGAAACATAATAAATTGAAGTTGGTATTCTACTCATAGCAATACTAAAAGGTTGATGTTCAATTGTTTCTTCTCCATTACTTTTAGTTCTAATATAAACTTGAGTAGTTGAAATATAATTTTGATATTCTTTATTAAAAGTAACAGTAGCATTACTATAAAATGCATAAGTTTCAGAAAATTCAGATCTACAATCTGCCATTTCACTCATCATTTCTTTAACATAATCTTCTTTTGACATTCCATCATCTAAATTATTATAAACTGGATCAGTACTTTGTGCTAAAATTGCTTCTGTAATAAAGAATTTAGTATAAACTAAAGTATTTAATATTTTAAATGCTTTATCCATATAACCCATTCTATCATCTGAATCATATATTAATTTTAATGATATTCCAAATTCAGCACTTATTATTCCACATATTAAAATAAAGAATATTAAACTAAATATTGTTATGTAAGTTACACTTTTTTCATTAAATATATTACTAAGTGATGCACTTGTATCAGTTGAAAATTCATTTGAAAAATTATTATTTGAACCTTCATTTGTTGATAAATTTGATAAATTATTTGTTGTATTTGTTGATGGAGATGAACTTATACTATTTGGATCTAAATTATTTTCTGCCATTTGTTTTGCTTCTACTCTTTTTCTTAAATCAGGATGTGCTTTTAATTTTTCATCTATTCTTTTTATAAAAGAACTAATTGATATTTTAATTGTTGGTTCTTGTGCTTTACCAACTGGATATTTTTCCTTATTTGGTCTATGTTTTTCTAATGATATTTCATTACCATAAAATGGTAATGTAAATATGAAACTTTTAACATCTTCTGATTTTCTATTTTGCATTTCCATTATTTTTTCTTTTGTTAATTGATTTTCTATTTTTTTTTCACCATCTTCATTTGAATCATCATCTTCATTATCATATTCATTATCACCTCCTTTTGTAGTCTTTTTCTTTTTTGATTTTTCTTTTTTAATTATTACATTTTTTTCAGTTGAATTATTATTTTCTGTTATTGAATTTCCTTGTAAAATTCCAGTATCAATTAAATTTCTTTTTCCTGTTTTTTTAGTAACTAAAATAGTTCTAATATAATTTAATCTAAGTACATCAAATAAAACATGTTTAGTTGAATTTGGTTTAAATTCATTTGGATCAATATTTCCTCTTTTATTATCAACTTCAGTAAATCTAAAACAATAACCTAAAGTTTCTTCTTCATTATATTTCATTCTAGATATTAATAATAAATATTCTCTAGTTTTTGAAATTTTAATTAATTCATTTACATCTTCTTCTTTACTTCTTTGATTATCATTTTTAGGATAAATTATATCAGGCATAACCCAAGTAATTTTTCTTGGTTCTTCTTCATATTCAGTATATCTTTCATAAAGTGATATTGCTTCTAAATTATTTTCACTTCTTACTAAAACATTCATATTAATTACATATTTTTTTAATAAATCCATTGATAAACCTAAATTAATTGCACTTGATGATATACTATCAACAGAAAAATCATCTTTTGTTAAAACATAAAATGCATATATTGATTTAGTATCTTTAGCTTCAAATTTACTTCTAATAATATATGTATTAGAGAAATCATCATCATTATAAACAGTAAATCTAGCATTAATTGGTATTAAATAACCTACTTTTGTTTTAGGTAAAATAAATATTTGTTTTTTATCTGAACTTCTATAATTTTCTTTATGTGATGTTAATTGAGAATGCATTTGTTTTAATCTTCCTGCTAACATTTTTGAATGATCTTCTGCATAAATTGAAGGCATTAATGTTTCTATACTTTTACCAATTAAATCTTGTTTTACAAAACCTAATAAATAAATTATTGAATTTGAACATTGAATTATACTACAATCTCCTTTTTCATTTGTTCTACAATATAAAACATAATCTTGATTTTCTAATAAAATATCTAAGTTATTTATATCAAATTTTTCATCATCTACTTTTCTTGATTCATAATGTTGTTCTTCATTTAATTTTTTTGTTATTTCTTCACTTCTTTTTTTATTTTTTAATATTTCTCTTAAGAAATATGCATATAATTGAGCAATTGATTGATTTTCTAAATCTATTTTTTTGTTTTTTAAATCATTTTCCCATAATAGATTTATTTCATTTAAAAATTTATTTAATTTATTTCCTAATAAAAATAATTTGTTTAAATTTAAATTATTTGTTAAATTTGCTGCTAAAATTCCCCAAAATTCACCATATAATTTAGTTGTTGTTTCAACTAAAAATTTTAATCTTTGATATTTTTGTTCTATTGTATCTTCTACTTTTATCATTTCATTTCCATCATTAACATCATTTATTTTATTATTTGATGATTGAATATTTTGTTTTATACAATATATTATATAATCTTCTGTTAATGTATTTTTCTGCTTTTCTAATTTTGCTAAATATGTTTTTGCTGCATTTAAATTATATTTTTTTTCATAATTAAATTGAACAAATATCATTAAAAGTAATCTACTATTTGGAAATTTTTTAATACCTAAATTAAAGTAATTATTCATATAATGAAGTAAACTTGTTTTTTGAATTGTAAAATTATTTGAATTTTCTAAAAATTTTTTTAAAGGACATTCTTCATTTAAACAAGTTTCTTCATGAATAGAAACTACTCCTTTAAGTAATATTTCATTTTTAGTTCCTGTATTACTTTTATTTGATTTTCCACTTTTATTTTTATCAATGAAATTATCAATTAATTTAATAATATATTTAGTTCTTGTTAAATATTCATTAATATTATTAAAATTTGAAGAAGCATAAACAAAAGATTCACTTTTTTTTCTATAATAAATAATACTAAATGTTATAATAAGTGGATAACCAAAACATAATAAATAAATATTCCCATTAATTGACGAATTTTCAGCTAATTTATTTATTAATAAAACTAAATTTGTCCAAAAAAAAGATGCATTTCTTACAGAAATAATACATTCTAAAACATAATTATTATATGTTGGTTCATCAAATCCTTTTTTTACATTAAATAATGAAAGTAATAACATAATTACAATGCTAATATATTCATCTTTAATAAAAATATATTTTAAAACCATTACTAATTTAGTAAAATAAAGAAAATAATCTTCTGAAGTATTTATTTTAGTAGTTGCTTTTTTTGTATTAAATGGATTAAAATAAAATAATACACTAATAATAATAAGAGAATAAAAAATTAAAGTAAAAATTAAACTTAGTACTGCATATAAATAATGTAAACCTTTCCAACATTTAATTGGATTTTTTATAATAAAAATATGTTCATTTTCACATTTTAAAGGAAGTAAAATTAATTCATTAATAGGAATCATTAAAAAAATTGTTAAAGGAGTTGTAAAATATCTTGTAAATATTATTCCAATTTGATAAAATTTACTATTTGTTTTATTAAATTTAATTACCATTGTAAGAAGGAGACAATGAATAAAAATATATCCTAATAAAACACTATAAATTATTACATAATAATCATAATCAACATAAATTAAAAGTGGTGTAATTCTCGGTGCTCCAATTATAATTTTTATATTCTTTATTTTCTTTTCTGATATATTCCAATTATTATTATGTGGTGATGTAAATGAATATGATATCAGTTGAAATGTTTCTAAAATTAAGAGTAAACTACAAAAAAACATATTTATATCTTTTTTTCTGAGAACTAAATAATAAAAATTGAATATTTTTGTTTTTAAAGTTACTTCATCATTTGAATTTAGATCTTTTGATAATTTAGGATTTTTTTCATATGTGTTTTCCATTAATTTTAAAAAAATTTTAAGTAAATTTTTTTATTTTAATATTTTTTTCATAAATTTTTAAATAATTCTCTTTAACAAAAAAAGATAAAAAATAGTCTATAAAAAATTGAAAAAAAAACATCTAATTGAATAACAATTTAAAAACACGTGTTTATATATTAACCAAATAAAATTAAACTAAAAACAATATTTATAAAAAAAATTTAAAAAAAATAATAATATATAAAAACAAATAAAAAATGTCAAAATCTCAAATAATATTTCTAATAACACTTATAACTCTAACAAAATCATTTTATGAGGGAAAATCTTCAGTAATTCTCCTAGACAAAAATTCATTTGAAAAAGAAGTTCTCCAATCAAAAGATATATGGTTAATAGAATTTTTTGCTCCATGGTGTGGTCATTGTAAAAATTTCGCTCCAGAATATGAAAAAGCAGCAAGAGCATTAAAAGGTATATTTAAAATAGGAGCAGTAGATGCAGATAAGGAAAAAGAATTAGCAGGAAAATATGGTATTCAAGGTTTTCCAACAGTTAAATTTTTTGGAATAACAAAAACTAATATTCAAGATTATAATAGTGCAAGAAGTGCACAAGCAATAATAAATTATATGTTTGATAGAGCTAAAGATATTGTTAATAAAAGAATGGGTCAAAGTACAAATACAAATTCAAATCAAAATACAAATACAAATACAAATTCTAATAATAATAATAGTAATAAACAAAAAAAAAAACAACCTGCAAGTGATAAAGATGTTATAGTATTAGATGATAATAATTTTGATGAAACAATATTTAAAAGTAAAGATATGTTCATAGTTGCATTTTATGCACCATGGTGTGGTCATTGTCAAAAATTACTTCCAGAATGGAATGCAGCTGCAACTCAATTAAAAGGTCAAGTAAAATTAGCTAAAGTAGATGCAACAACAAATCAAAAATTAGCATCACGATATCAAATTCAAGGATATCCAACAATAAAAATTTTTCCACCAGGTGAGAAAACTCAATCAAATATAGAAGAATATAATGGTCCAAGAGATGAAAGTGGAATAGTACAATATGCATTATCAAAATTAGAAGGTTATGGTGTTGAACAAGATATAACTCAATTAGTAAATAATGATATTTTAAAAGAAACTTGTGAAGAAAGAACTGGAATTTGTATTCTTGTACTTTTACCTCATATTGCTGATTCTTCTGCTAATGAAAGAAATAAATATTTAGATTATGTTAAAAAATCTAGAAAAGAAAATATTGGAAAACCTATTTTTTATCTTTGGGCTCAAGGTGGTGATTATTTTGATTTAGAAGATAAACTTCATTTAGGTTTTGGATATCCTGCTGTTGTTGCTATTAATTTTAATAAGAAAAAATATGCTGTTTGTAGAAAAGCTTTTACTCAAGAAAATTTAAGTGAGTTTGTTAGTGGTTTATTAAGAGGAAGAGAATCACTTATGAATTTACCTGAGTTACCTAAATTAAAAAATAGAGATTTGTGGGATGGAAAAGATGCTCCTAAAGTTGAGGTTGAGAAAGATACTGATGATTTGTAATTTTTTTTTTTGTTTATTATTAAATTGTGGGTTTTTTTTATAATATTTAAATTAATAAATTTTAATGAAAATATTTTAAATAAAAAAATTTTTTTGGAAAATGATATTATTTCAAATATTATTATGTTATAAGTTTGAGTATAAAAGTTGATAATTAATTGTTTTAAAATTTATTTTTCTATATTATGTAATTATATTTTAATTATTATTCAATCATTTTTATTTTTAATTTAATTTCATTTTTCAAAAAATAAATAATTAAATTGATTATTTGATGACTTCATCATTCAAGAGAATTATAATATTTTGAAATAAATATTATTTCCTTTTAAATCATTTTAATTTAACAATTAATGTATTTTTTTTGGTTAAATGTTGATTAATAATAAATTAATTTATTATTCTATAATTTTATCATGTTACAAAGGGAATATAGTGATTTAATAGATGAAAATTCATCAGAAAAACATCCATCATTATCATCAGAACAACTTTCCAAAAATAATCAATATTTTTTATATGACCAAGAGTTACTAAATAGACATTTTACTTCTTTACCACCAATTGAAGCATATTTATATTTTCCCAAAAGAGATGAACAAGTTATCGTTAATCCAAAGAATAAAGAAGATATTATAAGAATGATATTTAATAATGTTAAATTTACTTCTTTTGAAGATAAAAAATTAAGAAAATTATATGAAGAAATTAGAAAAAATAATATGAATAATAAAGACAATTTTCAATTTCCAAAATATTGGATTGATAGTGAAACAATTCGTTTTCTTCAAGCATCAGATTTTAAAATAAATAACGCAATTAAAATAATAAAAGAAACAGTTAAATGGAATGATTCATATTATCCATTTCAAATAAATGATAGAATAAAATATATTTTAAATTCAGGATTAATGTTTTTATGTGGAAAAGATAAAAGATTTCGTCCAGTTATAATTTGTCAAGCTAAAAAATGTTCAATTTTATTAAGTGAAAAATTCCAAATTGAAGAAATACAAGAAGCAATAATATATTTTTTAAATTATGTTATTCAATATCATTTAATTCCAGGACAAATTGAAAATTGGATTATAATATCAGATTTAAATAATGTTGGAATAACAGAATTAGGAGATTTTAAAAAAATTTTAGATATAATGTCAAAATATAGAGGAAGAGTTTTTCGTAATTTTGTAATTAGAATGGGAGGATTATTAAAATTTAGTTTAAAAGGAGTATTAAATTTAGTAGGATCAACATCAATAAAAAAAATAAAAGTATTAGATAAAGATGAAATATTTCAAAATTTATCAGAATATATTAATCCATATTATATTCCAGTAACTTATGGTGGTTATTCAATTATAATATCAGAAGAATTAAATAATTATCTTTTTCCTTTTGAATTACCAGAAGTTGATTATTCAAATGATTTACCAAATGATATTTTAAGTGAAAATGAATATAAAATTAAATGTTTAGAAAGTAATAATAAACCAATTGTAATTTGTCCTATTTTAAAACAAAAATGGGATGAAGAAGAAGAACTTAGAATTTTAATGGAAGAAGAAGAAAGAAAGAGAAAAAAATTAGAAGAAGAAAAAGAAATTGCTATTAGAAATATTAAAACACTTAGAGCAAAAAGTATTGATGAATGGAAAAGTTATATTAAAGAAATTTCTGATTGTATTATTCCTCAAGATGAAGATAAAATTGTTAGTAAATATATTCCTATTAAATGTGATATTGTTAAAATTAATTCTAATTTAAATATTATTAATAATTTTTCTCCTATGAGTACTGGTACTTCTCAATTTTATTAATTATTTTTAACTATTTGAGTTTGTTTAATTATTGTTTTTGATTTTTTTTGGGTTAAAATATTTATAGATATTGATTGTTTTTAAATATTTATACTTGACCTGTAAAGGATAAAATTAAATAATTTTTTTTAATATATTTGTAAAATAACAAAAATTAAAATTTAAATTTATTTTATATAAAAAAAATTTCATAAAATGAAAGGAAAATCTCATTCTCAAAAAAGCATATTTTTTCCAGGTTTTGTATTTAACGATCCATACAAAACAGATTTTTCCAAAAAACAAATATTTGTAGTAAAACAAAATACAGATTTAGGTATAAAATAAATATATAACATACAAAAAAAAATTTTTAGAAATGCATAATGAACTTGAACCAATAAATCCAATGACAATTAGAACTTTAAATAAATGGACAACATCACTTGGAGGTTTAGGTAAAAATATAAATAAAAAAACTTTAAATTCAAATTTATCACAAAAAACATTTTATAATTTACCATTTCCAAAAAGATTACCTCAATGGATAAAATATGATAAAAATGTATTAAAATTTATAGGATATTTCACTGAACATGTTGTTGAAAGTGCATATGAAAATTATAGAATTAGAAAATGCAATATTTTTTATTATTTAGATGATGATAGTATGCATATTGATGAAATAAGAGAAGAAAATTCTGGAATTGTACAAGGTTATTTTATTAAAAGACAAAGATGTCAAAAAGAAGGATTTAAAAATATTTTTATTACTTGGAAAGATTTTAATTTAAGAAAAGATATATTTTTATTTGGAAAAAAATTTAGAATTTGTAATTGTGATGATTTTACTAAAAAATATTTTTCTGATAAAGGAATTATTTTAAATCAACCTGAAATAATTCCTGAAGTTGTTTTAGAACCTGAAAAATTTAAAAATGTTGATTTTGAACAAAATAAAAAAAATATTGCTGAATTGAAAGAATATATTGAAGTAGGATTAAAAGGTGGTCATCCTAATAATGGTTTAAAACAATTTTTAGAAAATGATAGAAAAGTTTTAAATTTTGATATTTCTTGGTTTGATGATAAATATGATAAAGAAGAAAAAATGTATAAAATGAATTA